>OGWH01000011.1_pt1 | contig 26989 bp, 17 predicted proteins | sample 1575971 | NCBI WGS metagenome assembly OGWH01 (sample SAMN07581554, study PRJEB24739) | freshwater metagenome
GTTTCCCAGTCACGATAAACGCTCGCTCTGGACGAGTCGGCTTCGGGTTCCTATTTTTTGGTTATGCGCAGACATGTTTGGATCATGGCTCTTCTGGCTTCCATCGTCACGCTCTTGGCGGAGCCGGCCACCGATGTGAAAGCCTTTGAGGCCGCCACCGACACCATGAGCAAGGAGGAGGTCCGCCAATATATGGGTCGCGGCCCCGACGAGGCGCTCACCCCCCATCTCTGGCGTTATCGTGGCAACTGGACGAACTCGGAAACGCTGGAAAGGTTTAATACCGTCGATCTGGCCTTCGGCATGCTGACCGACTCCCACAAATACGGCGTCATGCGTTACATGTGGGACAACACCACCCCGAATCCCGACGGCCTGCCTTAAACCCCAAATTCCCGCACCCTAGCGGTGCAGGTCTTTGCGGAAATGGCCGCGGACCAGCCGAAAGAGGAACACCAGGACGGGGAAACTGATCAGCGTCAGGGCGGCCCCCACCATTTCCCGTTTCAGCGGTTGCCCTTCCAGCCGGGTCAACCCCACCCAGCCCAGTAAGAGCAGTCCCATCACGCCGAAAAACAGGGAGAGCGGTTGGAAAATCCTGCGGAAATCATCCGCCTCCTGCCTTCTCTGTAGCCGCTTATCCCGATTCTCACCAAACATTCATCCAAATTCCCATGTGACGGATTTTTGTCAAATTTCCTTGAGCCAGCGCCCTGCGGCTTTGGCATGGAGGCGGTGGGAGTTAGATCGGGTGGCAAAGAATTAATAGCCAACAACATCAAGCATTTGGGAAAATATTTTTTGCGACGTTTTTTTTCTTATGCATTTTGCGTGTCCACTTTTGTCCACTGGCTCTGAGAAAGAAAACCCATCTCGCATAGTCTCGCGTTCAGGCTCGTAGTTTGGCGAAGAACGGCATCCAGATCGGGGTCGCGTTGACAGTTGGTATTCCAGAGGGAGACTAAGGTTGTGAGCTGGCAAGAGTGCAATTCAGTAGTCAAGAACCCGGAGATCATGAGCGGGGAATACGTTTTTCGTGGAACCCGCGTTCCGGTCCGAGCCCTTTTCCAAAACCTGGAAGACGGCGCCTCCCTGGAAGAATTTCTCCAATGGTTTCCTGGCGTGACCCGCCGACAGGCTGAGGAAGTGCTTAAGTTTGCGGAACAGTCCCTGCTGGCGGCCTAAGCCGGTGCGGATTCTTTTTGATCACGGGGTGCCACTCCCCTTAAGGAAGAAATTAACTGGGCACCAAATTTCCACCGCCCATGAGATGGGGTGGAACGAGGTTTCCAACGGTACAACTCTCAGATCCAACAAGTTATACTGGCGGAGAATTCGTATTTCATGACTTAGAAAAATCATTCCCCTCTGATGGTGATAAGGTTAAAATGAAAAATAGGGGAACTGCTATTATGTTTCCTTCATTTATATTTCATTCTGTAGAACCAGTTTTAACTGGTATTCGATATGGATTAACTGCTGTTTCTAGGATTGGTTTAATAGCTCAAGAAGTACAAGAAATCGTTCCTGAAGTTGTGACGCTAGGAGAAGATGGTTATTTAACTATCGCGTATCCTAGATTGACCGCGTTGTTAGTTGAGGCGATAAAAGAACTTTCGGAGGAAATTAAAGAATTGCGAATAAGTAACTGAGAGAAAGGCGGTATATTATGGATTGGGAATGGTGTTATTTCAATCAAAAATTTAGTAATGAACAATGCGATTTCATTTTAAATTATATGAATGTTCTGCCCGTGCAGCCTGCAAAGGTCGGGCAGAACAATGGTTTGGGTGTAGATGAAAATATCAGAAAAAGTAATGTAAGATTTATACAGAAAAGTGATCCTAACTGTTCTTGGATCTTTGACGAGATGTGGAAGATGGCTATAGAATGTAATAAAGATCATTTTAATTTCCACTTCACTAATCTAGATTTTATACAAATATCAGAATATAATTCTGAAAATCAAGGTATGTATACCAAACACCATGACGTGTTTTGGTGTAATCCCGAATATCCATATCATCGAAAGTTAAGCTGCACGGTACAACTCTCAGATCCAACAAGTTATACTGGCGGAGAATTCGTATTTCATGACTTAGAAAAATCATTCCCCTCTGATGGTGATAAGGTTAAAATGAAAAATAGGGGAACTGCTATTATGTTTCCTTCATTTATATTTCATTCTGTAGAACCAGTTTTAACTGGTATTCGATATGGATTAACTGCATGGTTCGAGGGTCCCAAATGGCGATAGAATTAGACTTTGAGAAAGATTACTGGGGCAACTGTGCAAATACATTTGATGAAGATCAAAAGCATTACGTATATGCTAGGTTCATGGAACTTAATAGGACACACTATTCCTTCGATGTGAATAATAAAAGTATACTAGACATAGGGGGTGGTCCTTCTTCTATGTTATTAAAATGTATAAATTTAAAACGTGGCAAGGTCGTTGATCCAATAGATTATCCCGAATGGACTAAGTTGAGATATAAAAGCCATAACATAGATGTAGAAGTCCTATCCGGAGAAGATGTGGAAGAAAAAGATTGGGATGAGGTTTGGATATATAATTGTTTACAGCATGTTGAAAGTGTTGAAAAGATTATAGATAATGCGAAACGATCTGCCAAATTTCTTCGTATATTTGAATGGATAGATATACCTCCCCACGAAGGGCATCCGATAGAACTAACAAAAGAATATTTAGATACCTGTATTGGATTGCCCGGATCCGGTACTGCTACATTATCTGAATCTGGTTGCTATGGTAAAGCATATTATGGAGTTTTTAACTTATGAGATTTCATATCCTAGGATTACCTCACACAGTTTCTTCTAAAGAATTTAATGCGTGTGCATATACACAAAAGGTAGTTAAATTTGGTAAAATGATGACCCGTAGAGGTCATACTGTTATACATTATGGGCATGAAGATTCTGATCTTGAATGCACCGAGCATGTTTCTGTTTTAACAAATAAAGATTTTGAGATAGCATACGGTGGATATGATTGGAGGAATAATTTCTTCAAATTTGATACCGGAGATCATGCGTATCAAACATTTTATGCTAATGCTATACGAGAGATAGGCAAGAGGAAACAGAAAAATGACTTTATTCTTCCTTTTTGGGGGTCGGGGGTTAGACCCATATGCGATGCTCATCTTGATCTAATTACAGTAGAACCAGGTATAGGTTATGCTGGTGGACATTGGGCAAGATGGAAGGTGTTTGAAAGTTATGCTATCATGCATGCATACTATGGATTAAGCGCAGTGGGTACTTGCAAACAAGATTGGTATGATGTTGTTATACCTAATTATTTTGATTTGGATGATTTTGATTATTCTGAAGATAAAGAAGATTATTTCCTTTATTTGGGTAGAGTTTATGATGGAAAAGGTGTCCATATTGCTATACAAGTTACGGAAAAGATAGGAGCGAAACTTGTGATAGCAGGACAAAAACCAGATAATATGAATTTTCCTTCACATGTCGAATTCGTCGGATATGCAGATATACCCACAAGGAAACGATTGATGTCTAAGGCCAAAGCATCGTTTTTGCCTTCGATGTATATTGAACCTTTCGGCGGTGTGCAAGTGGAAAATCTTTTATCAGGTACACCTACGATTACTACTGATTGGGGATCTTTTACTGAAAATAATCCTAATGGTGTGACTGGATATCGATGCAGAAGCTTCGATGACTTCGTTAAAGCAGCATTAAATATTCATAAGATTGAACCTCGTAAATGCAGGGAATTTGGGGAGAAGTTTTCTTTAGAAAATGTTGCACCCATGTATGAGAAATATTTTCAGGATGTTTTGAATGTATATACTAATGAGGGTTGGTATCATTTAACGTGACGTAAAAATACCCAAATTTCTAATATTATAAATATTAGAGAAAAACCATAGGAAAAAAATGGGTACAAGAGCACGGGACGTTTCGATATCGGGAGGTGGAGGAGCTGGGGGCAACATCACCCTTGGGAGCATTTTCCCATTCCTAACTACTGCAAATGTTAGGGAAACATCCAATCTATACTTTACAAACGCAAGGGTATTTGCTAATTTACAGTTAGCAAGTATCAATGCCCTTTACGATGTAAATATTACTGGAGTAACTAGAGGCGATGCCCTAGTATGGGATGGTAATGTTTGGGCTCCTACATCGATTATTGCCAACGTAAATCTTCTTGATACTGATGATATACGTGAGGGTTCCAATAATCTTTATTATACCAATTCTCGTGTACGTTCTGCAGTTGGCGCAGCAAATCCTACAATAATATATGATCCTTCAACCGGATTATTCAGCGCAAACATTAGTGCAATATCTTTTTCCGCAAATACCACAGATGGTGTTCCTGAAGGATTTACAAACAAATATTTCACAAATGCTAGGGTATTTGCCAATTTACAGTTAGCAAGTGTGGGTGATCTATTTGACGTAGATTTTACTTATGCCGCACCCTCTAATAATAAAGTATTAGTTTATTCTGGAACTTTTAATAAATGGATCGCAGGTGATTATAATGTAGGTACAGCATTCTTTGCCGATGTTGCTGAGGAAGCAAATACTGTACTTAGGATCAGTAATTTTACGACAGATGATTTAGTAGAAGGTGCAAATAGTAAATATCTAACTACTTCTAGTTTAGCAAATTTACTTTCTAATACAAGTATAGATCTTTTAAAAGATGTTAATACGTCGAATGCTTTCCTTGATAGTGTTTTAACCTGGAATGGTAATACTTGGATACCTAGATCATTTGGTTCGTTAGCTAATGCCACTACCCTACCTGGGATAGAAACTGCTAACCTAGCTTTACGAGCAAATTTTGCTAATGTTGCAGAACAAGCTAACTTTGCTAATACTGCAAATAATGTTAACTTTGCTAATTCGGCTTTAACTGCAAATCAAGCAAATAATGCTAATACTGCTTTAGTTGCTAATCAGGCAAACAATGCTAATGTTGCACAGGTTGCCAATCAAGCAAATAATGCAAATACTGTATCCTCTCTAGCGAATCAAAGAACAGATAATCTCGCTGAGGGAAATGTAAATCTTTATTATCGAGATAGCAGAGTATTCGCAAATGTAAGCAATATGAGCGCCAATACATTGGCGGATATTGATCTTTCAGGTATACAAACAGGAAACGTATTAGTTTGGGATGGTAACAAATTTGTCCCAGGCGCTCAGATAGATGCCGCCGCGATAGCTAATGCCAGCGTATTTGCTGAAAGATCTAATGTTGCTAATACCGTATTAACATTACAAGGTCTGACTACAGATAATTTAGTTGAGGGTCAAAGTAATCTTTACTATACTGCGAATAGAGTAAGAGACGATATTCAATTCGCTCTGTTAGGTAAGGATATCAATTTAGATGATCTGATAGTATCCGGCGATCTAACAGTTAATGGTAATACAGTTTTACTAAATGTTGCAAATCTTAGGACAGAATCTGGATTATTAGAACTTGCATCTAATAAATCTACTCCATCTGGTACTGAAGGTGCAGGCATTATTATACGAGGTGCGAATGCATCCATACGATATTCTGAGATAACAAATTCTTTAGGTATTAATAAGGATCTTTATATCCATGGTAATTTAATACCTGCTCTTGATTCTACATTTACTATAGGTAGCCCTTCAAAAATATGGAGAGCTTTATACGTTGGTGCTAGAACAATATTCTTGGGAAATACTTCGCTATCGGAAAAATCCGGTGGCGGAATGCAAATATTAGATCAGTTTGGTAATCCTGCTGCGATAGAATTAGCTAATATTGCAGCAACACAATTTATTACTGTTGATCGAGTACTAGGAAACGTAACACCCCAACGGGAATTAACTAGCTACATTGGTGGTAATGTTGCCCAGTTTTTATCAAATACTACGGGCAATTTATATCTAGGTATTTTAAAGGGTGGATTACTAAGTAAATTTGCAGGTGTACGAGTAGTAGAATCTAGAGATGCGTCTGGTAATGTTCAAAGTGACGTAATTATCTATAACGATAGTGAAGGCGTAAATAATTCAAGAGAAAGGATTGCTGTTCGCGGTAATGGTAATATAGAAATCACTGGCAATGTTACTGTTAATAGTAATACTCTAGTTCAGATTGCAAGAACTTCCATATCTGCGCAAACAACAATAGTATCTAATTATTCCAATGCAGATGTTGCTGCAACATATGATCAAGAGATAGGTAAGATAACCGTTAATAAAGACGGTGTATATCAATGTGCTGCTATATTGACACTTACTGAAGATTGGCAGGATACTCCGGTTGTAGCATCTTTTATACCTACTGGAACTTACGTCGTTCAAATTATAGCAAATGATAGTGCAGTTGGCGGAGGGCATACTCAGGAGTACTATTCAGGTGTTATGTCTTGGTATTCCAGTGATACCAATTCTGGCACTGCGGATGAATTTGCATTACATAGAGCGGGTGCTGGTCCAGGTAATGGAACAATTTTCTTGAGAATACAGAGGACACTTAGTGCAGATACAAATGATTTAAAATTACAGATAGCAGGTACCACTACTAACTCCGGTACATCTTCATATAACTTCAAATTTAGAAGATTACTATAATTATAAATATAAAGATAAACTAGGGGGTAAGATATGACATTTAAAGTCAAAAGCGGTATTCGAGTAAATACCGTAGATGTAATAGATCAGTTTGGTAATTTTACAGGCAATGCCTTCCTCGGCAGTACGCCCGTTGCCATCAACAAAGGTGGTACTGCTGCTACAACTGCAGCAAATGCGAGGATTAATTTATTCAATGGTGTTTCTAATGGTCTAGTAGTACAAACAGGTACAGGTGTAACATCCACTTCTATCGTGGGTGGAACTGGTATCTTAGTATCGGATGGTGATGGTGTAAACGGACAACCAACAATATCCTTAAATTCGGATGCAGATGTTACTTTTGGTAATGTTACGGTAAGTAGAGAATTATTTAGTAACGATATCACTGCAACTCAAATTACTGCAAGGGGAGATTTACGAGTTTCTGGTAATTTGATTGTTGATGGTGATACGATAACAGTAAATGTCCAAGATGTTCTAGTTGAAGATAATGAAATAATATTAAATGCCAATGTGACCGGCGCCCCCTTAACTGATGCATTTATATCGGTTAATCGTGGAGATGAGTATACTGCAAATATAAGATGGAATGAAAGTATTAATCGTTGGCAGTTTACAAATGACGGTATAAATTATTATAATATACCTGAACCTCCAGAATATGATAATGTAATTTATACCGTATCAGTAGAAACTAGCAATACCCCGGCAAATGGTGCCAATGTTAGATTAACTGGATATAAAACAGGTAACGTATATTCTACCGATGATATTAAATTTGTCGGAGCAGGCTTAGTAACAGTTACAAGACAAGATGCGGATACTGTTGTTATTAATGCGGGCGGTTCTTTAAGTTCCACTACTACCGGAATACTTAGCACTTCTGCAAATATTTTAGATATCTCAGAAGTAACTACTTATAGAGCTATAGAATATCATTACACTGCCACAACTACCGCCGGCGGCAGTAAATATGCAACAGGAAAGATTTTAGTTTTACATGATGGAACAACTACGTTTAATAATCAATTTGGTATGTTACAGAGTGATGATACAAACGAAGTTGTACTTTTCACAACAGATATAAGCGATGGAAACGTTAGATTGTTGGCGCAGGCAGTTTCAGGTTTCGAGGCAAAAGTAACTCTGACATCTACCGTTAAAGTGCCAGTTTAATTTAATAATCCTCTGAGTTTAAACGGGACGAGGAATGGCGGATTTTAAGGCAAAAGGTTTACTTGTTAGCGGTAATGCTATTGTTACCGGCAACTTGGCAGTTGCGGGCAATCTATTCGTAGGTGGAGAAGAGGTTGCTACACGTCCCGAATTAAATATAAGTATAGCATTACTCAGAGCTCAATTAGAGGCTCCTGTTGGTAATGTACTTTATGTCGCCGGTAATGGTGACGATAATAACAGTGGCACTTCCTTATCCAACGCATTTGCAAATATACATACCGCTCTTAACGCGGCACAACCCTGGACGACGGTGTTTGTCAAGAGTGGCGATTATGTTCTATATGAACAACCCGTAACAATTAAATCCCGTGTTGGTTTAGTAGGCGATAACTTAAGAACAACTACGATTCGTCCTTCCCAGGCGAATGTGGATATGTTCTATGTAAATAATGCCTGTTATGCTACAGGTATAACCTTCAGGGATCACATTTCTCCTGCGGCAGTATTCTCCTATAATCCAGATGGATCTGCAGGCACCATCGTAACATCTCCGTATATTCAGAACTGTTCATCTATAACAACTACCGGTACAGGTATGCGTGTAGATGGAAGATACGTTCAAGGTCTTCGTTCAATGGTTTGCGATTCTTATACCCAGACAAATGCTGGTGGTATAGGAATACACATGTTGAATCGAGGATATACCCAGTTAGTTTCTGTTTTCACTATATGTTGCCAGATTTCTATCCTAGCCGAGGGTGGTGGATTCTGTTCAATAACTAACTCCAATACATCTTTCGGTACATATGGTTTAGTTGCACGGGGAGTCAGTGAGCCATTATACTTTGGTAGATTAGATTCTGTCGTAGATGATGGAGAAAATGTATTTTATACATTATCGGGATTGAATAGAAGACCTAATTACGGCGATGCCGTAATGTTTGCTAATTACAATCAAGCTAAGTGTGCGAGAGATACTGGCCTAATCGTAGATTCGTTAGCGATAGATCTTGCTTATGGAAGTAACACGCAATCTAATTTTGCTGGTCTTCAATATTGGGCTCAAGCAGAATCTGCAATACCTAATCAATCAGAAGAAACTTTAGCTGCACTCGAATATGCTAAACGGTTGGCAACTAATGTTGCTGCTAATATTGCAGTATCTCCTGTATTACAAACTAACGTTTCGCAAGTATTTGGTGGACCTGGAACTTATACATATACTGCAAAGATTGGTGAAGAATTTGATTTAGTATCAAACATTATATCTTCTGGAACAATTGGTATCACCGATCGAATCGTTCCTAATCAATATCCCGCAAATACTAATGTTGCTATTAATGATACTGCAAATCTTCTCATTGCAAACAAAGCATTTATTGCAAATAGCGTTATTGCATTTGTAAATCAAACATATCCCGGTTTCTTTGCAAATGCTAGCAATTTTATTAATTTAGCCAATGCTCAAACTAAGTGTGCGAGAGATACTGGTTTTATTATAGATAGTATTTACTTTGATCTGTTACATGGTGGTAATAGACAAGCAATAATGTCGGGTGTATATTATTATAACTTTGATGCGGATGTAACTCAGATTAATAATCAGATAGTTCAGACGGGTGCGGCATATGAGTTCATTGGCACTATTGTTGACAAGATCATTAGAAATAAAAAGATAGGACCATATGATCAAGAGAAATGTGAGAGAGATACTGGTCTTATTGTAGATTCTTTGGCATTTGACCTTGCGTATAGTAGCAATACTCAATCTAATTTCGCTGGTCTACAATATTGGGCCCAATCTGGAAGCGCGATACCTAATCAGTCGGAAGAAACGCTGGCTGCCATAAATTATGCTAAAGATTTGGCATCTAATATTGCACTAAATAATACTATAACCTCTTCTCGCCAAGCCAATGTTACTCAAACTTCAGGAACACCCGGATCGGCAGCTGCGGCAACAAGAATAACAACAAACTTTAATTTAATAACTGATATAATACAAAATGGTACGATTGGTGTAACTGATAGGATAGTTCCTAATAAGTATCCTGCAAATACTAATGTAGGTATTAATCATGCTGCAAATTTAATAATAGCAAATAAATCTTTTATTCGAGCAGAAGTTATAGCATATGTAAATCAAGAATATCCAGGATTCTTTGCTAATGCTAATAATTTTATTGTGCCAGAAAATGCAGCAAATACTTGCTCGAGAGATGTTGGATTTATATTAGATACTATTGTATTTGATTTATTACACGATGGTAATAGACAATCGATTCAATCTGGCGTATATTATTATACTTTCAATTCCAATGTTACCCAGATCAATGATCAGATAGTTCAAACAGGTATAGCATATCAATTCATTGGCACACTAATAGATGATATTGTAACAGCACAAGTTATTGCGAATACATATCAAACAGATATTACTCAAAATACAACTGCTGCACCTGCAGCAACAATTACTCAAGCAAATCTAGTTTTGAGCGATATTAATTTAATTACTAACATTATTATAAATGGCCCCGCTGCCGCAGAACCTAAAATTCCAATAGGGTTAACTGCTAGTACTAATCCTAATGTTATCAATGCAACTAAGTTAATTTTAGCCAATAAAGAATTTATTAAAGCAGAGACACTTGCATATATAAATGCCACTCTGTTTGATCCGCCGTACCAATCTACAGTTAAACAGAACACTACTGCGGCGCCTGCGGCAACAACTGCTGAAGCAAATATAGTATTGCAGGATATTAATTTAATAACAAGTATAATTGAGCAAGGACCTACAGTTTCAGAACCCAAAGTTCCGATACAGTATACACCTAGTACCAATCCAAATGTTATAAATGCTGCTAAGATTATACTTGCTAACAGAGATTATATTGTAGCAGAGACGGTGGCATATGTTAATCAAAATTGGGCAAATATAAGTAATGGACAGTTAAGATTCTATACTGTTGCGAATGCTAGCCCATTGATTGACGGTGTTTCTACTATATTATTATTAGAAACCGTCACTGACGATGTACTGTTACCCAATATAACGGTATCTTTCCATCAGCCAAGTTATATCTCAGCATCTGGACATACATTTGAATATGTCGGCTCTGGGAATGAATTAGCAACTGCACTTCCGTATGCTGGAGGTATACCGATACAGTTAAATGAAGTTATACAAACTGGCGGAGGTCAAGTATACTTTACCAGTACAGACCAACAAGGTGACTTTAGAATTGGACAGAATTTATTATTCAATAGAGTAGATGGTACGATCACGGGTGAGACATTTAATAAATCTCTCTTTGCTGTCATGACACCATATATATTAGCGATCGAAGGATAAAAATAAATGGCAACCGCACTAAACGTATTTAGAACCGTAACCGCAGACCTTACCACATTGCCCACAAAGCTATATACTGCTCCGAGGGCGAAAACTTCTATCTTCCTTTCTATACAAGCAACTAATGTAAGTAACGAGATAGCAACTGTGAGTTTCTTTCACAATTCTGTAGCAAATGTTCAAACTGCAGTAGCCAAAGATTTTAGAATACCGGTAGGAGATGCTTTAGCAATTATCGGTCCCGGAAGTAAACTTGTTCTTGAATCTGGACAAAGTGTTGTAGCATCTGCAGGCGCTAACAACAAAGTACAATTGGTTATGGGCGTACTAGAATCGGCAAATTAATAAATGACTAGATTAGTATCCGGCAAAGTTGTAAAGGTACCCAGCGCTAATGTTAGCGCTGACAGATACCAATTTCTAGAACTAGCAGAAGCTGAGCCAGATTTAGGTTTACCTCCTAGTAATAACTATGCCTTATCTTCGGATCCCCAAGGTAATAGAAAATGGATAGATCTCACCACAACACTGGGTAACAGCGATGTTGCTATTGGCAATGTATTTGCTGCAGGTACATTGTATGGTAATAACTTAATTGTTCGTAATATTGATATTCTTGATGCTTTGATCGGAGAAACAACTTTAGCAAATGTTATAATTGCTAAACAAATATTTGCTGCGAATGTTACTACTGATAGGATCACTGCTAATATCTGGGAAGGCATTTATACTGCCAATGTAATAGAGAGCCCAGAGAATTTATTCTATTCAAACGACAGGGTTATTGCTAATTTAAATTTAGCCAGTATAGATATATTTGGTGATGTTGCTGATTTGTCCAATATAGATTTTGGACAAGGATTGCTCTGGGATGGTAATGCTTTTGCCCCGGTATACATCAGTAGTGAACTTGCTAATATCGCAGATCTTGCCTTACGAGTTACTTCTTTAGAAAATTTCACTACAGCAAACGTTGCTGAGGCATCCTCAAATCTTTACTTCACAAATACGAGAGCCATTGCTGCACTTGTAGGTGCAAATGTAGTTTTAAATAATTTATTTGTCGCCGGCGATCTAACAGTCCAGGGCAATTCTGCGATACTTAATGTATCAACATTGGTTGTTGAAGATAAGAACATAGTAGTTGCAAATGGTGCAGTCAGTGCTGCAACTGCCGACGGTGCAGGTATCAGTATACAAGGTGCAGATGCGAATATAACTTATCGTGAATCTGGTGATAAGTTTGAGATTAATAAGAACTTAGATGTAACTGGTAATATTATTGCCGGATCAGGTACTGGCGGTAGCATAACTGGTGCTAATCTAATAACTGCAGAAACTTTTACTGCGAATCTACTTAGAACTGATACTATTGTATCAAATACTTTAGTTAATTTCAATACATTAACAACTAGAACGATTTTTGCTAATATTGTTGCTAACGTTATTAGAACTGATACAATAACAACTATATCTTTACAATCTAATTCCTTAGTTTCAAATCTGTTATCCATAACGGGTGTTGCACAAGTAAATGGATATGATGTCCTAACCAAAGAATTAACTAATGCAACTTTTGAGCCAATGGGTCATGAGAATAAAGCTAATTCTCAGATATCCTTTAATGCGAATACCAGAACATTTACTATACAACCCACGGACAATTCTTATACGGTCTGGGTAAAAGGTAATAAGTTTGTTAAGAATGGTACAGAATCAGTAGTAATTGCAAATACTTCTGGTCTTTATTACATATACTTTAATACTAATGGAAATGTTGCAGTAAGATCCTCGTATTTTGATTGGGAAAATGATGCGCCGACTGCTTATATCTATTTCAATGCGAATACTCAGGCAGCACCTTTCTTTGCGGACGAACGACATGGTATAACTTTAGACTGGGCAACGCACGAATACTTACATAGGACACGCGGAGCTGCGATAGCAGAAGGCTTCTCGATCAGCAATTATACCGACTCCGGCAATGGTTCACTAGATTCTCATGCCCAATTAGATATAAGTAATGGTACATTCTTCGATGAAGACCTAGAAGTACATATTACTCATTCTAATACCCCAACGCCAAACACCTGGGAACAGGATCTGCAGGGCCCCGCCCGCATACCGATGTTCTATCTTGTAGGTACGGAGTGGATAAGAGACGAACCTACCGATTTCCCATTAAAACAAGGTACTGCCAGGATAAAGTATAACGAGTTGTCCGGAGGACAGTGGACAACACCCGATGTACCCACGAACACACATTATACTACATCTTGGATAATTGCTACAAATAATGTAAATTATCCGATCATTGCCATCATGGGTCAATCCCATCACAATAATATAGGCAATCAAGAATCAATTAATTTCCAAGATCTCACATTAACAAATTTCCCTGTAATCGAGTTCAGGCCATTATATAAGATCATATGGCAAACAAATGCCAATTATGGCAATACCCCGAAAGCAGTAATTAGAGAGGTATATGATCTTAGGAATGTCATATCCGCTTCGCCATCAGCAGCTATAGCATCAGATCATGGATTGTTATCTGGACTCGGTGACGATGATCATTCTCAGTATCTTCATATTGAGAATGCTCGGACAGTAACAGCTGGGCATACTTTCTCAGCCACACAATCCTTCGCGAATGTTATCGTATCTGAATTATTGGCAGGTAACTTAACTGGGCAAGTCAGTGATATATCCAATCATTCTATAAATGCTCTATATGATGTAGATATAACAAATGTTACAATTAATTCTACCCTCATATGGAATGGAAGTAAATTTGTAACTGGTGCTGCCGATACTGCTTTATTCTCGGAAAGTGCAAATCTTGCATCCAGAGCTAACTTAGTTCTTTCTCTTGATAATTTCACAACCGCCAATCTAATAGAAGGTGGGGATAATCAATATTTTACTAATACTCGTGCGAGGCAAGCATTTACTGCCGGCACAGGTATAGTAATACAAGAAAATGGAAATATCCAAGTATCGGATAACATATTAACAGGCAATGTTACTGCTTCAACAATTACATCTAATACTTTAACGTTAGATATACTAAGATCGAATCTAGTATATACTAGAGACGTTAACGCTACAGGTAATCTGATTGCTAATGGATTGATTATTCGAGGCATACAAGTATCGGATAATATATTAACTGGTAACATCACTGCTTCAACAATTACATCTAATACCTTAGTACTTGATGTTATCACTGCTAATACTTTTAACGGATTACCTGCAGCAAATATTTCTCTATTAACTACTGATGATTTAAATGAAGGTGCTGCGAATCTTTACTTTACCTTAGCTAGAGCCCGAGATGCTTATACTGAAGGTCAAGGTATTGCGATATCGGCTAATGGTGTTATTAGTACCCGGGGTGACGATACCGGCTTAGGTGCATTTAACTCCGGTATCAACTTAGCAGCAAATCTAAAACCTTCAGCGACTTATGCTAATATTAAAACCTTTCCTGCAGTTGAAGGTAATAGTTTCATAGTATTTTCATTCCTCGCAACTAATAGATCATCGAATATCTCATATCTATCTGCTAGGGTTAGAACAAATGGCAATACTGTGATGTTGGCGAATCTGTTGAAACTACCTCCAAATAGTAGTACTGAGATATTCCGCAAGCCGCAAGTATTTAAACCAAATGATTCGATTGAGATACTCAGTTTAAATCAGAATCAAACACCTGCAGCTAATCTTGTAACTGCATATATTTCATATCAAGGAAGTATAGATGCGACTTTTAATAGAAGCGTGTTGTCTATACCAGATAATCAAGCTTATATGTTGTTTCAATCTGCCGCAGTTACCTCGATAGTTGAAAGTTTGAATCTCGTAAATCTAGGTCCAAACGTGATGCCGGTAGATGCATATATAACAAATAATAATAATGAATTAGTAACATACTTAGTATCGAATCTTGTTATACCCCCCTATACTTCAGTTGAGATATGCGAATATCCTAAAGCATTGTTGGATAATGATAAGATATGGATACAGAAATGGGACAATCCTAGGGAGATGTCCGTGTTTGTTTCATCCAAGGTTACCTCATCCTATAACATTACTCCGTCTGCTACAGCAGTTGTTGAAGGTGATTCTATTACCTTCGATCTTGTTACAAGGAATGTCTTAGATGGAACAGTACTCTATTATGAGATACAAGGGATATAATTATGCCCATTAATCAACAAGATTTCGTTACCCCGCTAACTGGCAACATTGTTGTGTTAAACAACGGTTATAGATTTGTATTACAAGCAAATGCTGATCTAAATACATTGTTTGAAGGTGATGAAACTTTTAGATTCATTTTACGCAAGGGGTCAAATACTGGGCCTATTGTAGCTCAGACGGATGTACTGATAGTAAGAGATACTTCTAATACTATAACTTATAATAGTTTAATAGAATCAGGGGATACGATTGCTGAGGGGCAATCAATATCCTTTGTGCTGTCAACAACCAACCTCGGACCAAATAACATATTATACTATAATACGGTTGGTAATGCCGCTAGCTCATTATTCGCAACGGGTAATACTGGATCATTTATTACTACTGGTAACGCATATACACTGACTCTCACAACAACACAGACCATACCGGATAATGAAACTAGGAATTTCCGATTACAGATAAAAGATTCACCGACAGGTGCTGCAAAGATAACAAGTAATGTTATTAATGTTGTTGATTCATTACAAGCATTTATAACTGCTACTGGGGGAAATGTATTCATTGGTGGGGGTTATAAGACACACGTATTCCATTCTTCTAATACATTTACAATAACAAGTTTAGGTATACCTGCTAATAGAACCGTAGAATATGTCCTAATTGCTGGCGGTGGAGGTGGTTCTGCAGGATTCGTAGGTGGTATATCTGGAGGTGGCGGTGCCGGCGGTATGTTGTTTGGTAGTTTATCTAATTTAACTACTCAATCTTACACTATGACGGTAGGCGGGGGCGGAGGGGGAGGTAGTCCTTATAATCCCGGAGTTCCTGCTTCGGTATTAAATGGTGGTTCGGGCAACCCAAGTTCAGCATTTAATAGTATGGTTTCTATCCCCGGTGGGGGAGGAAGCTCTAGAACCGGCGATAGTGCAGGATCTAGTGGGAATGGTTTCGGTGGCGGCCCATTCAATACGGGCGATGGATCCTTTGGCATAGGTGGCGGCGGCGCCGGCGAAGCGGGCAAAGGGCCCACGGGGCCAAATTATGGCACAGGTGGTAATGGACTACCGATAACTTGGTTAGAAGCAGCTATACCCGCATCAGCTATACCCGCATACGGAGAACTAGGACCCGGCCCTTATAGATGGTTCGCGGGCGGCGGCGGAACTTTAACTAGACCAGGAGGTATCGGGCAATCTAGTTATGGTGGGGGTGGTAATAGCGGAGGACAACCCGGTAAGAATGGTATGATATTTGTTAGATATCCATATACAGTAGAAACATATAGATTAACCGAGGATACCGCGGCTGTTGTACGGAATTCTAACTTAACTATAAATCTACAAACTATAAACGTTTCTAATGGTAGCACATTATATTATACTATCTCTGGTAACGTAATAGGATCAGATTTCGTATCGAATACTGGATCGTTTGTATTAATTAATTCTAATGCAAATATTACTTTATCCGTTGCAAATACTAGTTTCCCAACTAATAAAGATTTCTTTGTAAATATACGTAAAAATTCTATATCCGGAACAATAGTGGTGACAAGTAACACTACAATAATATTGAACGATAATGTTCTGTTTGCGACAGGCGGCACAACAGCTTTAATTAACAATTATAGAATACATACATTTACCACTTCTTCTAATTTAAATGTTTTACAGGGAACAGGTAATGTGGAATATCTAGTTGTTGGTGGCGGTGGAGGTGGTGGAGGAAATCCAGGAGGCCCTGCGGCGCAAGGCGCAATTGGTGTAGGCGGAGGTGGTGCTGGGGGATTAATATATCAAACTAAATTAATAACTCCCCAAGTTTATACAGTCCTAGTTGGCGCGGGTGGAGGTAATCAGACAAAAGGTTCAAATTCTTCAGTATTTGGAAACATTGCCGTAGGTGGAGGTAATGGCGCGGGTGCTAATCCTGGATCTGTTGCAGCAAGTTCTGGAGGTTCAGGAGGAGGTGGCGGGGAGTCGCCTCAATGGTATTATCAGGGAAATAATCCAATATATTTTAATGGAGCAGCTAACGTAATAGGCCAAGGATATCCTGGCGGAACCGGATCTCTATTCTACGGAGGCGGCGGTGGCGGAAGGTCCCAATCTGGTTATCCGGGTGATCATGGTTCTCCCACCACTGCAAAAGGTGGGGCAGGTGTATACTTAACTATATCTGGTTCTAACGTAGCATATGCTGGGGGGGGCGGCGGTAGCGCTAGAGAAACTCCTGCCCCAGGTGTTACTGGAAGTATAGGAGGCGGAGGTGGATCCGGGGAATCTGGTACAGCTTATACCGGAGGTGGGGGAGGAGCCGGCCTTATGTCAGCCGGCGGCAGATCCGGTGGTTCTGGTATTGTAATTATTCGTTATCCTATAGTATAATAAATATTTAAAAAGTAAAACATGCCAATAAACAACGAAGGTAGATTACTCTTAAGCGAAGTATTAGCAAAGCAGATCGATACTGATTGGCCTGCTGCTAATACTGACTATGATCTTTATGTGCAAGACCTTATCGCCGCCGGTAATGTTATTGCCAATGGGCTTATCATCCGCAATATCCAAGTATCGGATAACATATTAACAGGCAATGTTACTGCTTCAACAATTACATCTAATACTTTAACGTTAGATATACTAAGATCGAATCTAGTATATACCAAAGATGTAATTGCAAATGGTAATTTAATTGCTAATGGATTGATTATTCGAGGCATACAAGTATCGGATAACATATTAACTGGTAACATCACAGCATCAGGCATAACTGCTAATACTTTAACGTTAGATATACTAAGATCGAATCTAGTATATACCAAAGATGTAATTGCAAATGGTAATGTTATCGCCAATGGGCTTATTATCCGTAACATCGAAGTATCGGATAACATATTAACAGGTAACATCACTGCTTCAACAATTACATCTAATACCTTAGTACTTGATATAATAACTGCCAACGTATTTAATGGATTACCTGCAGCGAATCTAGATCTATTAACAACTGACGATTTAAATGAGGGTAGTTCTAATTTATACTTCACTATTCCTAGGGCCCGCACCGCATTCAGCGGCGGGTTAGGTATAGCAATATCTGCGAATGGTGTTATATCCGCTAAGGGAGATGATACCGGTACCGGTATGTTCAACTCCGGTATTAACTTATTGGCAGGCGGATATACTGAGGATGTTTATGCTAATACTACGGTATTCAGTGCAGCCGATGGCGCATCCTTCATATTATATTCTTTCCATATCACGAACCTCACTTCTGAGACGGCATATCTGAAAGGAAGATATGTTGCCAATGGTATCCCGGTATTGTTCGCAGATATGTTAGAGATAGAAGCGGATTCAAGCCAAGAATTACTGCGTAAACCGCATGTATTTAAGCCTGGCGATTATATACAGTTACAATCATTTAATTCTACCGGCAATGCTGCTCCTAATGTATTGTCGACCTATATTTCATACCAGGCATCGACAGATGAACTATATAACAGGGTGGCTAACACACTCACCAATAATGATGCAGTATTTGTTTTCGATAGCCCAGGAAGAGCATCCATAATAGAGGCATATACATTAGTCAACCTCAGTCAGAATACTGTACCGGTTACTACGATGTTGACGAATGCTGCAGGTAACACTACGAATTACATCACATCGAACCTTCGCATACCCCCGGGCAGTTCGATCGAGGTGTGCGAATATCCAAAGGCAGTACCTGAGGATTATAAGATACGGGTAAATAAATTCGGCAACCCTGCCGATCAAGTATCTCTATTCATAACTAGTAAGTTTACCTCTTTCTACAGCATCGCTCCATCCTCCGGCAATATGACTGAGGGACAAAGTGTCATATTTAATATAGAAACCCTGAACCTTGCTGGAGGAACCGTGCTGTACTATACCATAGAAAGCATGGCAGGTAATGTAAGTCAAGCAGACTTCGACACACCGATACAAGGATCGGTAACGGTTAATAATGATTCGGCATCCTTGACGATAACCGCAAACACTGATAATAATACAAGTTTCGAAGGAAATGAAATATTTAGGGTGCAGTTGAGGAAGGGATCTACTTCTGGAATAGTTGTCGCAACTAGTGCGAATGTTAGTATATTAGATACTTCTAATCTGGTAACGTTTACTGTACTAGAATCTTCAGCTGCATTGTATTACGACGCAACGGACCCTGGGGTTTAAATGGCAACGATATCTAATATTAATTTTGCTATCGCGATAACGCAAAATCCATACGCAACTGAAGCTAGAAAGAATGCTACGTATTACTACAATACGCAGGGCGATGCGACTGCCGAATATTTCCTAACAGCAAATGTTGGAACTGTGACATTATCTAACGGATTTGGTAATATTAATCTAGTAGCAAATCTAGATGCATTAGGGCCCGCAGAGAGTAAAGCATTCTCAATCATTGTGCGTAAAGATTCTGTAAGCGGTACCGTAGTAGCAACCAGTAACACTATTAATATACTAGGTGAAGATACCCTATTCCATCAGGCATCTGGCGGTAATACTGTCGTGACTGGCGGATATAAGATACACGAATTCCGCAGTTCCGGTAATCTAATTGTGACCTCAGTTGCTGCTCCACTCAATAATCAGGTTGATTATTTCATAGTTGCGGGCGGCGGCGGAGGAGCAGGAGAAGTCGGCGCCGGCGGTGGCGCTGGGGGCATGTTAACTGGGACTGGAAGTTCTTCAGTTATAACAAGCGCAGGCAATCTACTAATCCTCGTCGGCGCAGGTGGCAATAAAACCACAACAGGCTCTAGTGGATATCCTCCTTCTACGATAGGTAGTCGCGGAGGTAATTCCCAGATCGGATCATTCATCGCCATAGGTGGAGGATTGGGTAGAACTTATCAAAATAGAACAGATATATCTCCCACATTGGTTGATGGTGGTTCTGGCGGTGGCGGATGGAATCCTGGGCCTCCATCCTTCTCCTTCGGTGTAGGAACACCGGGACAAGGAAATCCCGGTGGCGGTATTGCGCCCTCTGGTTTTGGAGGAGGGGGCGGCGGCGCTTCTCAACCAGGTAATCAACCCGCTTTACCCGCAAGTGGCAGAAAGGGGGGCGATGGTGCTGCAGTAACTTGGGGAACTCCCTTTGTTGGTACACCTGGACCGACCTCCGGTAGATGGTTTTCCGGTGGGGGAGGTGGAGGACATAATAATGACAGCGGACCTCCGTTTGGCGGAGAAGGGGGCGCAGGTGGAGGTGGCCCAGGACTAATTAGATTTACTCCGAGTGACACTCAAGGAGCAATTTACACCGGGGGCGGCGGCGGCGGAGCCGTTCCAAATAGCGGAGGTAATGGGGGTTCGGGTGCAGTAGGTATCCGTTATCCATTCAAGCCCGCACCTACATATACTATCACAGTATCTGCATCGAATATGATAAGTAATTCCTCAGTAACATATGCCATCGTTACTACAGGATTAACTGCAAATGCTAGATTCTACTATACATTAACTGGCAGCGCTACTTCCGCAGATATTAATACACCATTATCCGGTTCGTTCATAGTCAGCAATAACCGCGCGAATCTCCAGATAGTGAGTAACGCGGCCGCTACTATAGGTAGAACATTTAGATTGCAGATGCGTCGATTATCTACGACAGGTAAAGTGCTGGCAACAGGTAATGTTATAACTATAGATCCGATAACTTATATACAAGCAACCGGAGGAACAATAACGAATTCTGCAGGATACAGAACACATGCCTTCACTTCCAGTAATACATTCTCAGTTACAACCTTGAGTAACAATCCTGCCTTTAATACTATAGATTACTTAATTGTTGCAGGCGGCGGCGGCGGTGGCACTTCACTTGAAGGTCAGGGTGCAGGAGGCGGAGGTGCTGGAGGTTTAAGAACAGGAAATACTGCAGTAACAGTACAGAATTATTCCCTAGTTGTCGGTGGTGGTGGCCGAGCTCTGGGTGTTGATGGGGCCCCATATAGTGGAACTCCGGGTGTATCTGAAAATGGTTCAAATTCTACAGGTTTCGGTTTAACCTCCCTCGGTGGAGGCGGCGGTGGAGGTTATCAAGATAGAGCGGGCGCACCCGGTGGTTCTGGCGGAGGAGGTTGCAGTGGCGGTGGCGGTGCTCCGGGGGGCACAGGCAGCCCAGGACAGGGGAATCCTGGAGGAGGAAATGGTGGAGCACCTGCAGGATATAACTCTGGAGGCGGAGGAGGTGCAGGCGCGGCTGGTACAAGTTCAACTGCAGGTACCGCAGCTGCGTTCCCATCTGGAACACCCGGTGGTATAGGATTACCGATTACCTGGGTACCAACATCATATGGAACTGTAGGGCCGGCGCCGGGTAGATACTTTGCTGGCGGCGGAGGCGGAGGCCAGAGGAATAGCGCACCACCTAGTTTCCCCGGACAGGAAAATCGAGGAGGATTTGGTGGTGCAGGAGGAGGGGGTATGGGCGGTAGTGTTCCAAATGCTGCTAATGCGTCAGTTGCTGGATCTGTAAATACCGGCGGTGGTGGAGGCGGTGCAAATGGTTATGGTAACAACGGTGGTTCTGGTATAATACTTGTCCGTTATCCTTACCAATAATAAATAATAGAATATGCCAATAAACAATAAAGGTAAGTTAACACTAAGCGAAGTAGTTCGCCGGCAAGTTGATAAAGACTGGCCGGCAGCTAATACTGACTATGATCTATTCGTACAGGATCTAATTGCCGCCGGTAATGTTATCGCTAACGGATTAATCATCCGTAACATCGAAGTATCGGATAACATATTAACGGGCAATGTTGCTGCAGGAGGCATAACAGCTAATACCTTAGTACTTGATCGAATCACCGCGAATACTTTTGTTGGGGTAGCGAATTCTGTTTTCCCCGCAACTACACAACTGGTAGTAACCACCCCAGTATTTAACTATAATCTAGATCAGTATTCTGGAGACAATCCTCAGATATATGTAACTGCAGGAGAAACTATATCATTTGATTTGCGGCATAGTTCTTCACATCCCTTTAATATACGGGTGTCTAATGGGGGATCTGCCTATAATACTGGGTTGACACATGTTGCAATAGACGGAACGATCAGCACCGGTGCCTCAGCTCAAGGGAAATATACTGGGAAATTATTCTGGAAGATACCATATGAATTAGCAGGCAATACTTATGTATATCAGTGTACTAATCATGCGAGCATGGTTGGTAATATTGTGATACAAGGGTCGATACTTGATACGATTAATAATAAAAATGTAACTTTTAATAATTTATCAGTAAGCGGCGATTTAACAGTACAGGGTAATACGGTAACATTAAATACCGCGACATTAACTGTTGAAGACAAGAATATCGTACTTGCGAATGGCGCCCCTAATGCGGCTACGGCCAATGGTGCAGGTATTACCATCGAAGGTGCTAATGCTAGTATATTGTATCTCGATTCTGGTGATAAGTTTAAGATCAATAAAACGGTAGATATACTTGGTGATCTAATCGTGACCGGTAACATCACCGGCAATGGTTTAATTATACGGGGAATCGAGGTATCTGATACGGTATTATCCGGCAATATAAGTGCCCAAGGAACCCTCAGCGGCAACACGTTAACTGTAGATTCTATAACTGCAAATATATGGAATAGATTATATACTGCAAATGTTATAGAAACCGCGGGCAATCTATACTTCACAGTTCAAAGGGCAAGGAATTCCTTCACTGCAGGACAGAACATAACGATCGTAAATGGTGAGATCTCTGCGGAAGCCCAGTTCCTCACGGTGGTGAATGATAGCACAACGATCACTGCTACCCAAGGTAATCTGACTTATGGTATGGGTAGATCGATAGCAGATTCCCGTAACATACTAGTCATCGTTGAAGGGTTGATACAGATACCGCAGACAGATTATACTGTAGATGGTACGAATCTAAATTTCACCGACCAACCCCCCGCGGGAGCTAATATTGAAGTAAGATTCTTCGGGGCAGAAGGATCTTCCGGTAGTAGACCAACACTCATCTCAACAGTAAATAGTTTCATCGGCACCGGCAATGTTGATTATGCGTTATCGCAATCACCTGCAGGCAAATCATATGTTACAGTAGTTATCGACGGTGTTACCCAGCAGAATCAAGCCTATAACTTAACTGGTACTGTACTAACCTTTACAGAAGCACCTGCGATAGGTGCCAATATTGATGTCAGGATCATATCCGGGCAGGTTGGTGCACCATTTAATACTCGCACATTTACCGGTGACGGTGCAAATACTATATTTGCTATATCGACCAACTTCAATCAAGATCAGATACTTGTATTTGAGAATGGTATTGCTCAAGTGCCCGGTACAGATTATACCGTATCTGCGGGCAACGTAATATTTTCAATTGCACCCGCAGCGAATGTCGGCATACAGATAAGAGAACTGGCATCGAGCGGTGCGAATCTACTTACTACTATCGCCGGATTAAATCAGACCACAGGTAGCTTAGTACCAGACGTGGATGGAGTTAGGAGCCTAGGTAGCTCAACCAAGAGATTTAAGGATCTTTACCTCACGGGAAATACCATAGTACTGGGAGATATCGCACTTAGTTCCGCAAATGGATTGCTACAGGTATCTCCGGTAGTTAATGGCAATGTTGTAACGGCGAATGCTGCACCATCATCATTCACCGCAGGAGATAACATTTCAATCGCAGCTAACGGTAGGATATCTTCTACTATTACTGCTGGAGATAACATTTCAATCGCAGCTAACGGTAGGATATCTTCTACTATTACTGCTGGAGATAACATTTCAATCGCAGCTAACGGTAGGATATCCGCATCTTTCGCCGGGGTGCCTGGCGGCTTCTCATTCAGGAATAGACTGATCAACGGCGATATGTCTATAGATCAACGCAACGGTGGAGCCAGTCAAACGATCACTGCTGCGGCCGCATTAGCATATACAGTAGATCGTTGGTATGCGTATTGTACAGGAGCTAATGTCACAGGACAGCAAGTAGCCGGATCAAATGACACGCAATATCGATATCGTTTTACAGGTGCAGCAGGTGTTACAAAGATAGGATTTGCACAAAGGATCGAATCATTCAACAGTTATGATTTGAACAATTCTACAGCAACACTCAGTGTTGATCTAGCAAATTCAGTATTGAATACAGTGACATGGACGGCATACTATGCTAACACAGCAAATTCTTTTGGTACGATAGCGTCTCCCACAAAAACACAGATCGCTACTGGAACTTTCACGGTAAACTCTACTGTTACGAGATATAGCACACAGATCAGTATACCTTCGGCAGCTACTACAGGCATAGAGATCGAATTCTCTGTAGCGGCACAGACCGGTGGCACATGGACTATTGGTAATGTTCAGTTGGAAAAAGGTGCTACAGCAACACCCTATGAATTTATATCAACGGGTGTAGAACAATTACTCTGCCAAAGATATTTTTATAGGATGAATAATGGTATTAATAGTTTCATGAGATTTGCGTTAGGTGATGTTAGATTATCAACGGAAATTAATGGAATATTCATATTACCAACACCAATGCGAGGGACAGTTACAATATCAATATCTTCAGCATCACATTTTGCCGTTTCTGAGGCCAATACAAATAGAACTGTAACTGGTATAACAATATCGTCGAATCCGGCAAATAGCAATTGGTTATTTTACTCCGCTACCGTTGCTAGTGGTTTAACTCCGGGAAGATGCGCACAGTTGATATCAAATAACACAACATCTTCAATTATTGATTTTTCAGCGGAGCTTTAAATGTATAAACTTGTAAAATATAAGATCAATGAAAATACATGGGGTGAGGTAATAGGTTTATTAAAAGATGAAAAATCTTTTATACCTATTTCTACAGATAATATAGATTATCTAGAATATTTAGATTGGTTAACTCTAGGTAACGAGCCGTTGCCAGCGGAGGAACAAGAATGAGCTCACTTGCTGTCACCACGATCAAAAGCATCACGGGCAATGATGCGATAACCATTTCCGAGTCGGGTGTCCCGCAGCTCGAGGTGCCTGCTTTTCGTGTATTAAGAACTACTAATCAAGCACTGACCTCCGGAGTTTCATCAATCGTTCAGTTTGACACTACGGCATTTGATACGAACAGCAGGTGGGATGCGGCCAATTATAGATTTACCCCTCAAATAGCCGGATATTATTGGCTTTCCACTATATTGCATTTGTCTGTAACCTCGAACACTAGAAGAATATGTACTATTTCTTGTACTGGGGACGCTGATATCCGTGCTTTTGATGACAACATCAATGCGTCAATAAATATTCGAACGGGTGGAGGGATTGCATACTTTAATGGGTGCGAACTATGATGTACAAACTTTACCGTGCAGGTTTTAACCAAGATGAGCCTAACGCAGCGCATACCGTTGGTGTAGAACCGCAAGTCAGTTTTATTTTCGACCCCGCAAACCGCGACTACCAAGAATACCTTGAGTGGTTAGCCGAGGGCAATGAACCCGAACCTGCAGATGAATAAATAATACAGATGGCAAGACGAATAGATAAACTACAGATCAATGCACTCAATGCGAGTAACAGTCAGATACTTGTTGCTCGCGGGGGCAAGCTTGCCTTCGACGATCCGGCCAACGTATTCGCCGGGGGTAGCGGCGGAGATGCTGGATTTGCTAACGTAGCACTTCGAGCCAACATTGCAAATCTTGTTCTCTCAATAGGAAACTTCACAACCAACAATCTGAATGAAGGTACTGCTAATCTTTATTTCACAAATGCTAGAGTAGTATCCGCAGTTGATCCCAAGTTAACTACGTCAAATGTTACCGAATTAAATAATCTTTACTTTACAAATACTCGTGTAACTACACATGTCGAATCTACAATATTCTCAAACGTAAGGGCGGTCACGGTTTCTGCCAACTCCTTCGCATCTACGGGGTTCGGTATACCTACAGTGCGTTCATCAACAAACATTAATCTATCTGCTAACGCCGACAATGGCGGGGCAGTTGTAATACAGAGTTCACCATTACGCCTTAGAAGTTATACTAACGGTGCCATCGCAAATCTCACAGCAGCCACCGGTGATACAATATTCAATTCTTCTATCGGTAAAGCACAGATATACGACGGAGCGAATTGGGCAAATGTTGGCGCAGGTGCAGTATCCGGAGATCAAACATTTACCGGCAATCTGTTGCCCGCAGAAAGTAATGTTTACAGTTTGGGTTCTTCAAATAATCGATGGAAAGATCTTTATCTATCCGGCAATACCTTATACTTAGGTGATGTTCAGTTAAGTGCCGCTAATAGCAAACTTAGAGTATCTGCTATTGAAGCTAATATCATTGTAACAAGCAACCCGACACTTTATTCTGCAGGCAGGGGTATTACGATATCTACTGCGGGTGTTATAGCAACATCTGCCGATGACTCTGAACTATATGATGTCGGTATAGACTATCAGATTCCATATATGGTAACGAATTCGATGGAGGTTGCTACTAGAACACCTATACTTTCGAGTTTAAGATATTTACTTTATTCGTTTGTTATAACTAATATATCCTC
>OGWH01000013.1_pt1 | contig 23769 bp, 20 predicted proteins | sample 1575971 | NCBI WGS metagenome assembly OGWH01 (sample SAMN07581554, study PRJEB24739) | freshwater metagenome
AAGAAACGATCGCTACTATTCCCCGTGAAAATTATCAGGACTTAATAGCAGTCGTGTCTAAAACGGCTCACAATATTGCAGATGAAGTGAATAATATTCTGGCAACGATCGTTTCTAAAACTCGACGCATCCTGCGTAAGCTTTCTGCCGACAGCCCCCTACAGCAGAGCTTTGAAAAGCTATTGATTCAACTGGAACTAACCCAGAATGCCTTAAATGATCTCAAGTCCATCAATGAAGGGATCAAAATTCGTCGCCATCGTTTTCCCGTCCGTAAACTATTTGAAAAATGGCAACCGGAAAACTGGTCTAATACCCCCCGAATCGATCGAGCAAGAGTTAAATTAAATATTCAAAATCTAGACTCAGAATTTGATGGTGATGAGGAAAAAATCAAGAGTATCTTAAATGAACTGGTGGAAAATGCCCTGAAACAAAATCCCGAACATCGTGACTTCTGTATCTGGATTCGATCTGAAGATCTCTGGAATCCAACGGATATCGCCATGCCTACAATTCCCGGCGATCGCAAATATTTGTTTATTCAACTTACCGATAATGGCAAGGGGGTTCCAGCAGATAAAAAAGAGTGGATCTTCCAACCCTTGAATACCACCTCTTCAGAGGAAAAAGGGAGTGGTTTAGGGCTGTTTATTGCCCGCAAAACCTTACAAAAAATGGGGGGCTATATCCGTGAGGTTGGCGATCCGGGGCGAGGTGCCAGATTTCAGATTTATCTTCCCTATCTGTCCAATCAAGACTTTTAACAAAGGAGAATTCTAATGGATCGTAAAGCTGTACATTTGCTCGTCATTGAAGATACTCAACGCTACTTAAAGGAGCTTCTAGAATGGCTTCAGGAGGAGTTTGGCTACACCAATATTCAAACGGCCACTAATTCAGTGGATGCCCAGGCAAAGTTACAAAACCCCTGTGATGTCATCATTGCTGATATGCGAATGGAACAAGATGATAGCGGTTTTACCATTCTTCAATCCGTCAAAAATCTGAATCTATCTGCTGTGGTTATCATTTTAACGGCTAATGATACCGTTGAAGATTGCCGTCGTGCCTTCCGCGAAGGAGCCTGGGATTATCTCAATAAAAGCATGACCGGGGCTAATGTTTTTGCAGTCCTGGATCAATCTATTCAAGAAGCGATCGCGTATTTGGAGCGCTGGGGTAATCGTCCCAATGAGCAATGGTTTGAAGAACATCAAGCAGAACTAGAACTTCAATATTGGGGACAATGGATCGCTATTGCCAATCAAACGGTGATTGATGTTGCAGAGAGTGAAGCCGATCTATTAAAACGGTTAGATGAACGACAGCTTAGGCGATTCACCACAACGATCAAAAGTATTGGTGACTTCCGCCCTATTCCCGATTTAATTGCTACAGAAAGTGATCGGGTGGAGTTTAAAAGTACTTTACAGTGGGATGTTCGCCAAGAAAAAGAAAATCCTGCTTTGCAGTTAAGTGTCTTAAAAACGATCGCTGCTTTTCTGAACACTGAGGGGGGCACTCTTTTGATTGGCGTGGAGGATGATGGTAAAATTTTTGGGATGGCAAAAGATTTAGAATGTCTCAAAAATGGTTCATTAGATAAGTTTGAGCGGCATCTAATTCAATTAATTGAAAGTAGAATTGGAAAACGTTTTTTACCCTATATTAAAATTCGTTTTGCTCAAATTCAAAATAAAGATGTTTGTGGGGTTTATATCAGAAAAAGCGATCGTCTGGCACTCCTCAATTCAGAAAAAGGCTTGGAGTTCTATATTCGTACTGGTAATTCTTCCCGAACCCTGAAAGTTCCCGAAATTTACGACTATCTTTAAGCTTTTTCTCCATACACGATCGCTAAAAACTACCCATGATACTTTTTATATCTGCAATTCACAGATCCCGTTTACTGACACACACACAATCGCGCCCCAAATTAGAAAGCGATCGAGGTCTAAGCTTGGACGTTGAGCGTTGAAGGCGAAGGTTGGGATGAGCGATCGAGTGAATTAAGATGCAAGAGCGATCGTAACTTCTTTTAAGTGTTGTTTGATCAAAATTTGAGTAGAAATGCAGAAGCCATGAAAACGATCGCGCTCAATGCCAATCCAGAAACCGCCTACGAATTGTTTGTAGGGGAGGAAAATCCACTGGGAGATACGACGATGCTTTATCGATCGATGTATCACAAAATTAGGAATGAGGTAGCGATTCTCAAAAGTATTGCCCTACGCATTCTCCGTAAGGTGGAGGGGGAACATCCCTTAGTACAGGAAATTGTGGCAGCCCTAGATGATTTGCAGAATAGTGTAACCCGGCAACGAGCTACAGAGAAAGAAACGATCGCTACTATTCCCCGTGAAAATTATCAGGACTTAATAGCAGTCGTGTCTAAAACGGCTCACAATATTGCAGATGAAGTGAATAATATTCTGGCAACGATCGTTTCTAAAACTCGACGTATCCGATCTTCATCACCATGTAAGGTATAATGCAGCAAACACTGCCTCAACATTCAATTCTTGATTCTTGACATCATTCCTATGAGCATTATGATTTCGGACGAAATTCTACAAGCTTCTCAACTGACATCTAGCGAATTTTGTCAGGAAATTGCCATACTGTTATTTCAATCTGGTCATTTATCGCTTGTTTATGCGAGTCGTTTAGCCAATTCGTCACTTCATGACTTTCGCCAAGTCTTAAAGCAGAGAAATATTCCACTGTATTCCTACGATGTTGCAGATTTTGAACTGGACATCAAAAATTTGCAGGAGTTAGGTCGGTTGTGATTATTATTAGTGATACATCCTGATGTTCTTCTAAAATGCTTATAATTTGATTGATTTCTCTAGGGCTAAAATGTCTACTCCATTCAACGTTCAAATCATTAAGCCAGATCTTAGCGCGTTTTTCTGCTTTGACTACTCCAACAAACAGAACGATCGCTCTCCTCCAAATTACCAGGCTTCAAGCTCGATCGCTTTTTGAACTGGTCAGAACGAATAAGGCTTGATAACACAGCAGTCGTGTTAAGATTTATGATAAGCGAGTTGACCTTGAGGTAAAGAAATGAAAGTTGAGGTAAAAGAGATTTTAGATCAGTTCGATCGCTTACCAGAAGTAGAAAAAGTTGAGGTTGCAGCGGCAATTTTGCAACGCTTTAGGGCTGTGTTCAATCCGCCTCAGTCTTTAGTCGGCCAGGATTGGAAACAGCTTGTATTTGGCTTAGCTGGTAGTTGGGGCGATGAGTTCCCAAGTTTAGAGCAGATCCGAGACAGTATTGGTCAAGATTTACCAAGAGAGATATTCTAAATGTATGTTTTGGATACAAATACGCTGATTTATTATTTCAAGGGAGGCGCGGCTAGTAACCCATAATACTCGTGAGTTTGCCAGAGTACCTGATTTGGATCTTGTAGATTGGTTTTGATCCACTCGCTTTTCCAACTGGTCAGAACGATCGCTTTCATCCTAACAAACAAAAACGATCGCTCTTCGTATCAGAATCTAGAACGATCGCTTTGGCTTATCTCCAAAGGTTTAAGTTAGTTGATCTGGCTGTCATTGCTTTGTAAGCTTTAATTCAGATGGCTGAAGGGGAAGTTTCCGGGGAATACCAGAGGTTTGACAAAAATAACGAACACATTCCGGGGCAAGATCAATAGTGGGTTCCGGCTGTTGTTCAATGCAACAAGGATCAAACCAGTTGAGAGTATAATGTCCCTGGGCAGTCTTGAAATATGCTATATCTCGAAGCGATCGTAAAACTTCTCCGGGATCTTCTTCAATGAGTAGTGGATAAAAATCAAGGTCATAAATAGACACATCTACATCTTCTTCAAACCACAGTCTTAACTGATAGTGACCAAGATATTCAGCTTTGAGTAAACCTCGCTCTTGGTGATTTTGCCAACGATGGGGATCCTTGGCGATCGTTTTCCATTTTTCCCAATACATAATCATTACCCTACGATCGACACTTGTTTATTTTGTTGGGCATTTTCCCACTGTTCCAATAATCTTGGAGACGATCGAGAAGAATAACAATCCACTAAGCAAGCAGGCTTCGTTAGGGGATCGCTTTTGCAATTTGTCACGATCGCTTTCATCCTAACAAACAAAAACGATCGCTCTTCGTATCAGAATCCAGAACGATCGCTTTCACCTGTTCACCTGCAATTATTCATCATCTTCCTCCAATGATTCATCTCGCATCAAGAAGTAGTAATTTAGATTTGCGAGAGTAATTGGTGAGGCTTGTTGTAAATTCTCTTCATTAAGTGCCGATAGTCCTTCAACTTTGGATCTTTCCAAAATGTAATTTTGATGATTTTGTCTTTGGTTATCATCCATTAAAATCAATAAACTATCTTGTAATGCACAAGGATGAGACTTTTTTTCGACTTCTTCCCAATACTCGTATTCAGGGGGTTTGAGAAGCTCTAAATTTAGTTCAGGAGTCAGTTGCTCATCTACAGGAGGCAAAGTCTTGAGATTTTGAACCTCCTGACTATCAAGTTCTTGATACCAATTTATATGTTCTTTCCATATATTAATGGCAGCTAGATCATGATCATGAATTCTCAGAACTTCTGGAAATAAGAATTCTAGTTCTTCAAAGTTACTCACATCAGAAACGACCTTAACGACATCTCTCCGAAGCATTTGATCTAAACAAATGAGACGATCGCTAACGGCTGAAAGCTCACCTTGTAACTGATATGTCATGGCAATAGACTGTTCGATAGCCCATACACATTCACGCCGCCTCAGATAAGCGGCAGAGCAAATTCCCTCCATCAAATATTCATTATCGTAATCTGCGAGAGCATCAAATAACATACTCCTAGAAGCGGTAATTTCATCATTACGTTGGTTTGAGTCCTGCAACCTCGAAGCAGTCTGTAATCGACTGAGAGCTTTTTGGAACTTACTATAAGCTCTCACAAGAATAGTCCGGTGATTCCTAAACTCAACATCTGCTACAACACGATCGATATGCTCTATCAGTTCTTCCCCCTGATCTATTAATGCTTGGTGAAGATTCAGAAAACCTTCCTGAACTTCTAGACGCATTGTTCTGACATCCTGCCGCAGTTTTATTGTTTGCCAAAGATTTACTGCTGATAAAACACCTGTGACTACAACTCCAACCCCAATAACTGCCGTGGTTGCTTGTAGAACCGCCACTGAACTAGAAAGGGCATTCACTGCTGTCAAAGTCATCTGACTGTTTGCAGTTAACTTTGTAAGGTGAGGGACAACGGTCAACGGGTCTAACTCTGAAATGCCAATAGCATGAGCGACAAACTGACCCGATTGTGGCCCAATTGCATGACGTGCAATACCTAGAGGAATGCCAGGTTTTGAGATAACTTGTTCGTATTTTCCGGCTGTGATTCCCGCTTCAATAGCAGGAGCAAACTTATATAGCATCAGAAAAATTACCTCCATTCGATTGAGAAAGTTTACGTTTTTAAAACAAATCTTAAGTCTTTTGATTGTCAGAAACTAACAAATCAAGTTTCGAGGTTAAATGAGTCAACTCTAACATTTTTAGTTGAATAAAATCTTTTTTAAGGTTATTCGAATCTAATGTTTGTTGGTGAATATAATCCTGTCTTTCCAAAATATCATTCAGAATAGAAATGGCATAATCGATCGCATTAATTGCATTCTCATATCTCCCACGAATAGCTTGAGCCGAACCCTCACCAATTTTTTGAGATATTTGATCGATGGATTCAAAGAATTTTTCAAATCCTTTGTCATAAACTTGTTGTTTCATTTGTATAACTATGTCTTCCGAATCATTGCCAAATAGCCAACCTAAGACTGCTCCAGTTGTTACGCTAGCTAACATAAGAGGTATGAATCCAACTCCAAGAAAAGCTAATCCTCCCACAAATAAACCGCCTCCTCCCATTGTTTTCAAGAAACCGAACCAGTCATCTTCTTCCTCTATTGAATTGGGATCTAGACTTGAGTCGAATTGAATATCTACGCCAAAATTACTTAATGACAAGCTAAATTGTTGACTTAGACTAGATCCAGAAATTAAATCAATTGATTGAAGGCTCTCATAGATAGAATCAAGTGCTTCTCTAGCAATTTCGTCAAATGCATTGATTGCTGGAATTAGAATTTGCTTTTTAACTTCTTCCTCAATCCAATTGTTGAAATCTGATGACAAATCATCTAGAAATTGATTTGAAAAATCTTTTAGTATATTTTCCTTGTCATCCCAATCAGATTTCCAGTAAGCACTTTTTTTAGAAATTCTATCTTCAATTCCATTTAGCCATTCCTCCCAAGATTTACCCACATGTTTTGAAGACTCATCGATAAGCTCATCATATAAATAACGAAGCTTTACATCCCATCCACTAGCACTACCAATCTGTTCTATGATCTGGCTTTGATCAGACTCCGATAGGCGTATTTGTCCTTCCAAGAGGTTTACAGACTGCTGCAAATCAATTCGAGTTTCTTCAATCAGTTTGTGTAGCTTGTCTTTGATCTGTCGAATCACTATCGCACCACGCTCTTGAGTCAGAAAGACCTGAATGGCTTCAATAAAATCATTAAAGCTCTTTAAATATTCATCATTTTTACCTTCTAAGATTGCATCTAGGGCAGCTTGTGCAGAAATAAAGTGAAGTCTATCTTTCTCTACAATCAATGGTCTACTTCCATATAGAAAATGATTAGCTCTTTGCTTCACTTGTGTTTTATTTGTCTCATTTCGTAGTAAATCCATAAAGTTCACTACAACAAATAAATTTTCAACAGGCTCTTCCAAATCATGATTGCTCTGAAGTTTTTCCTTGAGCAACAGTAATAATTTCCTTTCACCCTCCGTCAATAAGCGAGAAGCATTAGCGAGAAAAATCACCGCATCAGTATTTTGCAATAATTGATGGGTAATAGCAGTTCTATTCGGATGCTCATTAAGACCAGGAGAATCTACAATTTCAACATGATTACGGCATAATTCTAGATTTGGATGCTCAAAAATAATTTCATGAATTGAAGATGTAGACAACTCTTCCACAATACTAGATAAAGCTGCTTCTTCAGATATTGAAGCTAATTCTTGATAGTTCTTGATTGGAACTTCTTCTTCATGATTATCATTGAAACGACAAATGACTTTTTGCCTTTCTCCATATCTTAAAACAGTCACCGCACCACTACAGGGTATAGCTCTAGTTGGCTGTATTTCTTCTCCTACCAAAGCATTTAAAAGTGTTGACTTACCCTGGCTAAACTCACCCACTACCGCCAGACGGAAATTTTGAGATTTTGCTTTGTCGAGGATTTGAATAGCTTCATTCTGCCGGGTTGAGGATACAACATCTTGTTCAACACCTTCTGCAATTAGACCAGATACTTCTTCTATCATGTTTACAAGATTTTCACGAAATCTTTTGAAATCACTAAGTTGATCATAGGAGATCTTAAAATGAGAAACATTTTTGGGCTTTTCATGTTGGGAGATGATCTTATCTCTCAACAAATCAGCGGCTCTCGCAAATGTGGGATCGAGGTGTTGAAAATGATGAGGATCTAATAAATTCTTGATCTCAATAGTTATTTCTGAAGTTTCTACCTTTTGTTCAGGATTCCCTGTCAAGAATGATAAGTAGTTAGTATCAACATCAAATATTTCTGACATTTCCTTGATATAAGATTCTTCTTGCTCGGCAACTTCCCCGTCTGCACTCGCCATCTGATAACACAACCCAAGAATTAAGATCTTTTCTGAAAGCTTCAAGCCATTCGATAGAATAGAAAGTGAATTTTTATGCAGATATATTTTATTTTTAAGAATGCCAGTAACGATCGGCTTGATCAGCTTGCTAAGTTTACTTTGTGGAGGTATGAATTCATCAAAAATAGACTTGAGATGCTGCTTTTCTGATTCTTCAACTTGATTATCTGCATAAATAACCCCCATAAGTGCTGTTGCAAGAGTCGTTATAAGAATCAACTTATGACTAATGTGTTTCTCAGAAACATTTTGTTGAAGAATTTGAGTTAGCAAAACTGCTAGTGTTTGTTGTTCAAAGTTTTCGGTATTCATAAGTAAATTCATCCGAAAGATACAAGGAAATGAATTAACGATCGCTTCGTGACTACAGCAAGATAGCGATCGCCAATTAAAAAAAATCTTGCTAAGACTGACTACAGATATTGAGTGCTTGTAGAACAGAGTTAGGGCGATCTGCCATATACCGAGCTTCCGCCTCTCCGAGCTTTTCTTCTTCGGGATATAGATCGCGTATGCTCTCAAAATCTAGCTGAGACAGGGAACTTATTATTTCTTTAGCAAACCTATCGTCACCTTTCAAAAGTTCCCACTCAATCAAAGCAATGGATTCTTCATTATTGAGTCCGTCTAAACAATCCTGCACTGTATGCCAAGATTCATGAACAAGAGTGTTAATCATCTGTGGAGTATTATCTCCTGTATTATTAGTACATAGAACCATTATATTTGTACCTGGTGTGTAGTAGCCATAACTAATTGAATCTTCCTTACTCAGACAAGATTTCTTGTAGATCGGAACACCCAAATTGTGTAACATTGTTCTGAACTGAAAAACAATAAAGGGTTCAACGGAACCACTCATATAAGATAGATCAATACATTGACCATCTTCCGTATAAAGATAACTAAAATTATCGCAGGGATTAGAGAAAGATCTGTTGGTTCCTGTTTCTCCTGTTTGAGCGATCACTGGGGTAGTCAGTGCTAAGACTAAAGTTGTTGTGGCGGCAAGCAGTTTCATAAATAACCTCTTCTCGTGCAGAGAGCATCGATCGTGGAGACGATGGGGAAGAGTGCTAACCAGACAAACAACGGACTAAGCGATCGAGCATCGCCATAGGCTCATGGGCAGTCTTGAGCATCGTCTAGATCCTGGATTTCACAGAATCTTATATAGGTATACAACACTTGCCCACCCCATGACGCAAAACACCACCATTTTAAGCATTGAATTTCTCCCATATTTTTTCTTGACTACTATAGAGAAATATAAAGAGTAACCTTCTAGCCTTCTAAACGATCGTCTCTCCGGGAGTCAGCCTAGACACGCAGCGATCGAGCTTCCGGTTTGGGAGTCAGGATTTCAGCGATCGTCTTCACTTTGATTTACTCAGGCTATGGTATAAAAAGTCTGCTTACACCTTTATAACTATGAAGGTCAAGCACAATCTCTACCAAACGAACAATACAACGCTCTCGGTATTCGGAGTCATTGAGCAGACGATCGGGATTACTAATGGTAACAACTGGCAGTGACTCAGCAGTATTTTCCTCACGCATCACTTGTTCTAATGAGTTCTCACCCTTCATACTACGATTAGCTGTCAACAAAATCATCTGATTAGACTGAGCTAACCGCCAAACTACTCGATCGTCACTATCAACGGGCAGTTTGATCTCGTCAAATGTAATGAATTGAATAGGAGTCCAATCGAGCCAGCCACCATTGAGGATACTGCCAGCTAGCAGCACCGCATGACCTTCTAAGTTATGGTCAATCAGAAAATTCATGACACAACTTGACACTTAGCTTTTGCTGCTTGTAGTTTTGCCCGAATAACTTCTTGTCCAGGTTGTATGGGTTGGGCTGCAAGTCGAGAGATAAGATCACGATTTTTTTCCTCATAATATTGCCGAAGTTCTTCCGCTTGCTTGAGAACGATCTGATATTCAGCCTCAACTTCAGCACGATTTTCCTCAATGTAGGTTAGCGCTACATTGATTTGCTCAGGGGTTAAATTGAATAGACCCTGAATAAATTTAGGAGGGTATTGGGTTGTTACATAGTCCATAATGTCGTATAGGGTAATACGGGTGCCTGATATTGTCAGTCCCCGCTCTGTCCGAATGATTTTTGGATATTCAGTCTGTGTTAAAACCATGTTACTTCCTAAGCTCTTCATAGTTATAGGCTTAATTATACTCATTGTTTGCTAACAAGCGTTCACAACTGGCTGAGGGTTTTCCTCGTAGGATAGCTGGCTAGCAGCGGTCAATATGTCCTGAACGGTCATCAGTTTATAGTTCCTTCGATGTTGGATGCGGGAGACACGGGCTTAGGTAAGCGGGTTCCCGTCACTCAGTTCCGCCTACAAAGGCGATCGGGCTTGGGCTTACGGGCACTGAAATTCCGCCATGAAGAGGATGAACTGGCGGCCCTGTGGGTGGTGCAGGAAGGTCAGGAGTTGATGGTGATTACCCAGCGAGGGGTGATTATCCGCCAAGTCGCCGATGATATTCCCCAACAGTCCCGTGCGGCGACGGGGGTACGGGTGCAGCGGTTAGATGAAGAGGATGCGATCGCTGCGGTGGCTTTGGTGCCAGATATGGCGGTCGAAGCAGAGGAAAGTGAGGGTAATTAATCGTTTTTCAAATTTTCGTTTTTCAAATATTAGGAGGCATTCATAAAAAATTACAAGCTTTTAGGGATGATGCCAAACACCAATCAGTTTTTTACCTTTATTAAGGAGAGTACAGGAAACAGTGATTTTAATCATCAAGCGGTAGCCTATAAAGCTGTTTATGGATGGATTGATGAATGTTAGCGCCTCTGAGATTTTAGAACCCAAGTCCTTCCGTTAACGAGGATCCCCTGACCGTTTCAGCCGTTCTGAGGATCGTCTTGTGTCGATCGGCTATGATATTATCTGATTAACCTTAGCTCCATTCATAGGAGGTTGTCAGATGATGCAGGACGTTGAGACTAGCCTGGAATCCTTGATCGGTAAACGGATAGACTTACCCGATCAGTTTATGACACCCGTGATTGTTGAAAGTATTGATGCGGTAATTGATGGTGACGTTCTCATCAAAATCCGGGCTAACGATGGTTCTCTCAAAGATGCACAGCTTAGTTATTCTGATATTGAAAAGATACTGTTAGAGGATCCAGTTTTTACGGTTCCTCAAGTTGAAGCTAATACTTTTTTTCTGTTTATTGAGTCATTACGCATCAAAACAGCCTTTAATTACGATCCCCATTTTGCCGTTAGCATGAGTGTGGTCAGACCTTTACCTCATCAATTGGAGGCTGTATATCAACATATTTTGCCCCAGGTGCGGTTGCGGTTTCTTTTAGCGGATGATCCAGGGGCGGGTAAAACCATTATGGCGGGATTACTACTCAAGGAGCTTAAACTGAGAAATGTTATTGAAAAAATCTTAATTCTGGCTCCAGCACCTCTGACGATTCAATGGTGGGAAGAGTTAAAACTAAAATTTTCAGAAACTTTTGAAATTATTAATTCTTATTTAATTAAAAACCAATTAGCTGGAAATCCTTGGGAGAGATTTCAACAATGTATTTGCTCGATCGATTTTGCAAAACGGGATGAAATACTGCCGGGAATTTTACAGGTTGATTGGGATTTGGTGATCATTGATGAGGCTCATAAATGTTCAGCTAGAACTCAAGGAGATGATTTACGGCGCACGGGGCGTTATAAGCTTGCGGAAGCGCTCTCTCAGCATACGGAGCGGATTTTACTGTTAACAGCAACTCCCCACCAGGGCAATGTGGATCAGTTTCATAATTTTTTGAAGCTGATTGATTCGGATCAATTTATTTCAGAAAGGATTAATCCTCAAATTTTAAGATTACAGGATAGTCCTTGGTTTTTGAGACGGATTAAAGAGGACTTAAAAGATTTTCAGGGACGGAAACTTTTCAAGGAGCGTCATGCTAAAACGATACCCTTTGAATTGTCTGTAGAAGAGAAAAATTTATATGATCAAGTTACGGATTATATCAATCGTTATCTGGGTAAAACTTCTGGACGTAAGCAGGCCTCTGTGGCGTTAGCGAGAACCGTTCTCCAGCGGCGATTGGCGAGTAGTCTTCACGCTATTTTTAGTTCTCTTAAAAAGCGTCACGATCGTTTTTCGGAATTATTAGCTGAATTAGATAAACTGACCTATGAAGAACAGATCAAACGCTTACGAGAGTTGGGTAGATTAGTGGATACTGAATTAGATTCTGATGACTTTGAGGAAGAGGATTTAGATAGTATTGCCAGTGATTCAACGGTGGTGGAAGAAATTGAAGACTTGCGAGATGAGCTACAGGCTCTCAAGCAATTAGTGAAATTAGCGGAACAAACGATCGCCACAGGTAATGAAACAAAGCTTAATGCTTTAAGAGCCTGCTTAGAACGATCAGAGTTTGATGAATTACAGTCTAGTAACCAGGGAAAATTATTGATTTTTACAGAACATCGGGATACTTTAAATTACTTACGAAAAAATCTTGAAAGTTGGGGATATTCAGTCTGTGAAATTCATGGGGGAATGAATATAATCGATCGCAAAAAATCCCAGCGAGATTTTCAGTTTAATAAACAAATTTGTTTAGCAACGGAAGCGGCAGGAGAAGGGATTAATTTACAATTTTGTCGCTTGATGATTAATTATGATATTCCCTGGAACCCCAATCGATTAGAGCAACGAATGGGACGGATTCACCGAATTGGTCAGCCTTCCGATGTGTATATTTTTAATTTTGTGTCTGTGTTAACGGTGGAGGGTAAGGTTCTTAAAAAATTATTGGACAAGCTAGAAGAGATTCGGTTAGCGATGGGGGATAAGGTTTTCGATGTGATTGGGCAAGTTTTACAATTAAATAATATTCAAATTGAAGAACTCATTCGAGAGGCGACCTACAATCGATCTGCTGCAGAGAAGGTCTATGAAGTTGTGGATCGTCTTGATCCAAATGTGTTGCACCAACTTGAAGAAGCCACCGGAATTGCCCTGGCCACTTCCCATGTTGATTTATCTCAAATTAAAGAAACCCAACGTCAGGATTATCTATCGGAAGAATTGCGCTTAATGCCCCGTTATGTAGAAGCCTTTTTTGAGCGAGCTTGTGATTATCTCGCCATTGGTTTAGAGGTGAGAGCCGATGGATTGTGGAAAATTCCATACTTGAAAGAAGAGTTTCGATCGTCTAAATTATCTGCCGTGCGAAAATTAGGATTTCCCGATAAAAATTATCCGAAATTTACCTTTTATAAGGAGCATCTAGAGCGATCGACAGCCAGTGATGCGGAATTTGTTTCCCCTGGACATCCTTTATTTGCAGCGATCGCTGAACGGCTAGATTTTCTGTTAGCGGATACAGTCGGCTATCGTAGTGCGGTGTTTATTGATGCTGATGCCTTAACACCCTATCGAATTCACTTTTTTCAGGTACAAGTGGAGGGACTGAATAGTAAAGGTAAGGATCAAGTTTTACAGGAAAAGCTATTTGCAGTCTTAGATAGACTCGATCAGCCCCCTAGTTTAATTGCCAATGACTGTCTCCATGATCTAGCGCCTGCCCCTAAGGGCATGGAAAATGTACCAAATACCTTACTCCCCGAACAACAAAAGCAATTGGAATACTGGCTAAAAGCGAAGGTACAAAAAGGTTTGATGGAGAAGACTCGACAGAACCAGGATCGGGAGTTGTCCATTCGTCAAGATTATTTAGAAAAAGCCATGACAACAGCAATTCGGGATGCGGAATCAAAATATTATGCTCTGGCGGGTAAGGTAATGAAAGGGGATGATAGTTTCCGTGTAGCCCGCGATCGTGCCCAAAACAAAGTTACTCAGTTAAAGGAATCCTATAAAATTAAGAAAGAAGAATTAGGTCATTTAAAGATTGTTCGTCCTGGGCGAGTAACCTATTTAGGATCTGCTTTAGTCTGTCCTCCCCTGTCAGATCAAATCTTTGAAGGAATGCGGAATGATCCAGAAGTAGAAACGATCGCCATGGACTATGTGATGAACTATGAGCGGCAACGGGGTTGGACACCGGAAGACGTGAGCCAATTTAGGGACGGGAGTGGTTTTGATATTCGCAGTGTGGGGCCAGTGGATGAAACGACCCAAACTTCTCCGATCCGGCGAATAGAAGTAAAAGGGCGGGCGCAGATGGGGCAATCGGTTTCCCTAACCAAAAATGAATGGCAGAGAGCGAAACAATTAGGAAATTCCTATTGGCTGTATGTGGTTTGGGGGTGTAATACGGGCAATCCTCACTTAATCACCATCCAAGACCCGGCTCGGAGCCTAGGCAATGATGTTAGGGAAGTCAAACAAGTAACGCGCTATATTATTGATGGTAAGGTCTTACAATTAAAGCAATCTTCTACAGACTCAAAAGAGGTAATCCGATGAACACACAGTTGGTAGAGTCCTTGGCTCAGATGATCAACACATTAACCCAGGAGGAACAAGTTCTATTACATGAACTTTATTTTACTTCCCATTATAAAAAGCCAACTTTTTATGAAAAAGCCACCCCAGCAGAGTGGGTTGAAGAATTAAAGCAATGGGCTAAAGCCCGTTCCCAGAATACAGTGAATTTATCTGATGAAGCCATCAGCCGAGAAAGTATTTATGGAGAAAGAGGCTAAGTACAAAAAGCTGAAAAAATGTTTCAGTTATTACCCGACAAACCAGGATATTTTGCTGAATGGCAATGGTTAGTGAAAAACTATGAAGTAAAGGGGGTTAATGTCCATGATGCTCGTTTAGTAGCAGCAATGTTAGTTCATAACCTGACTCATATTATTACGTTTAACGGAAAAGATTTTCGTCGTTATCAAGAAATCACCATCATTGATCCTAAAAATTCTCTACCCCCTAATTCCTAATTCCTAATTCCTAATTCCTAACTCCCATGAAAAACGATCGCCGTTTAATTGAAGACTTTATTCCCATCAAAGAAATCTCTGCGGAATCAGCGCGGGAGAAGTCCATTCGTAAGGGTCATATTTCGACATTACATTTGTGGTGGGCGCGGCGGCCCTTGGTAGCTTCACGGGCAGCGGTATTTGCGTCATTGGTGGCGGCTCCTGAAAATTACCAGAAGCGATCGGTCTACAAAAAGCAGATGATTGATCTTTGTAAATGGGAAGCGGGGGAGGAGACGATCGCTAAGGCGAAACGGTCAATTTTGGAAGCTCAACGGATGCGGCTAGGGTTACCGGAAAATACGCCCTTAAATGAGGTACCGCCACCGAAGGTGTTGGATATGTTTGCAGGAGGCGGGGCGATTCCATTGGAGGCTTTGCGGTTGGGCTGTGAGACCTATGCGGTGGATCTGAATCCGGTGGCTCATATTATTGAGCTTTGCACGTTAGTTTATCCTCAAAAGTATGGGCAAAAGCTGGCGGATGAAGTGGAAAAATGGGGACATTGGGTTATCGAGAAGGTACGGGCAGAAATTGGTGATCTCTACCCCAAGATCAGGGTTGGAGAGTCGTTAATTCAAAGTAATGAGCAAATGGAATTAGCGATACCGCAACAGACTCAAAAACCGAAGCAGTTAGGTTTGAGTTATCAGCAGGAATTAACCCCCGTTGCTTATCTTTGGACGCGGACGGTGAAATGTCCGAATCCAGCTTGTGGGGCGGATGTGCCGTTGGTGCGGCAAACTTGGCTTTGTAAGAAGTCTAAGAAATATGTGGCGCTGAAAGTGATCCCGAATTTTGAAACGATGCGGGTGGATTTTGAGGTGGTGGAGGCGACAACGGCAAAGGATTTAGGTTTTGATCCAGCGGAGGGGAGTTCGCGGGGAACTTCGACTTGTCGGCATTGTGGGGCAACGGCTAAAACGAAACCCTATATTCAGGCTGAAGGGAAAGCGGGGCGCATTGGTCAGCAGTTAATGGCGATCGTTTGCACTACTCCAGGATCCCAGGGAAAAACCTATCTATCAGCGACGGATTATCAGCACTATATTCCTAATGAAAAGGCAATTTTAGAACGGTTAGATAATTTGTGTAAGGAAACAAATTTAACAGTTCCTGATGAACCTATTTCCATAGAAGATAATCGAAATTTTTGGGTTACTGAATACGGACCAACCAAATTTGGAATGTTATTTACACCACGTCAATTGTTGTCATTGATGACGTTTGTGAAGTGGGTACGGAAGGCTCATGATGAGTTATTGACTCAGGGTTATGAGGAGGAGTTTGCAAAAGCGATCGTTACTTATTTGTCATGTATTCTCGATAAATCAGCGGATTTTTCCTCGTCATTAGCAAGATGGGGAAATGATGATGAAGGTATAGCAAATACATTCTCTCGGCAAGCTTTGCCCATGGTCTGGGATTTTGCAGAAACAAATCCTTTCGGAGAAAAAACAGGAGCGTTTTCCTGGGCAACTGGATTTATTTGCAAGTTTATTAAAAATGAATCGAAATCATATCTTTCAGTTAATTCGGCGAAATTAGTCAGATGTTCTTCCTCAAATATGTCGATTATTTCTAATAGCTTCCTAGATGCGATAATTACAGATCCTCCGTATTTTGATTCCGTTCCCTATTCCGATTTATCTGATTTCTTTTATGTTTGGTTAAAACGCTCAATTGGCCATCTTTATCCCCAACATTTTACTGCCAAATTAACCCCCAAAAAACAAGAAGCGATCATGGAACCCACGCGCCACGGTGGGAATAAAAAAGCTGCTTCTGATGCCTATGAAGCGATGATGCACGAAGCTTTTAAGGAAGCCAATCGAGTCTTAAAAAATGATGGAATTATGGCGGTTGTCTATGCCCATAAAACAACAGCAGGCTGGGCAACATTAATTGATTCTCTCCGTCGGGCTGGCTTTGTTATTACCGAAGCATGGCCATTAGATACAGAAAGTCGAGGACGTTTAAGGGCACAAAATTCTGCGGCTCTTGCCTCTAGTATTTTCCTCATTTCCCGAAAACGAACAGGAATTGGGAATCAGGAATTGGGAAATCAGGAATCAGGAATTGGGAATTGGGAATTGGGAAATCAGGAATCAGGAATTGGGAATTGGGAATTGGGGATCGGAGAGCCAAACTCCAAATCCCTAACTCCAAACTTCAAATCCCTAACTCCAAATTCCAAACCCCCAACTCCCACCCCCCTAATAGGCGACTACAGTACCGACGTTCAACCCCAACTACGGCAGATCATCCACGATCGAGTAAAAACCCTCATGGAAGAAGGGGTCAGCGGTGCGGATTTAGTCATCGCTTGCGTGGGGGCAGGACTGCGGGCCTATACCCAATTTGATAGTGTTGAACTGCCGAATGGCGACGAACTTGATGCCAGTACCTTCCTCGACGAAGTACAAAAAGAAGTAGCTGAAACCATCCTGCGGGAAGTGCTAAACTGTGACTCCAAAGGTGTATCCCAGATTGATAAAACCACCCAATATTACATCCTAGCCCGCTATGAGTATGGAGAAGCCGAAGTAGACTTTGATGAAGCCAACACCCTCGCCAAAGGAGTTGGTATAGAATTGGATGGCCCCAGCGGATTAACGGACAGCAAAACCGCATTAGTCGCCAAAACTAAAAACACTGTCCGACTGCGTAACTATCAAGAACGAGGGGAATTTGAAGGATTAGGAATTAGGGATTGGGAATCAGGGAAACGCAAAGAATTTAATCAGCCCTCACCCCAACCCTCTCCCAGTGGGCGAGGGAGCCATCAACCGAGTTTAATTGATATTCTTCATCGTTTACTGTGGCTCATTCAACATAAACCCGGAGATATTGGAGAATACATCGCCCTCTCCCAACCCGATAGCGGTCAACTGCGATTAGTGGCCCAAGCCTTAGCCGGACGAGCCTTAACCGATTCAGGAATTAGGAATCAGGAATCAGGAATTCAGGAAGAAACCATAAAACCTAACCCCCGCACCCCAGAACAACAAGCGATCGATACCCTACTAGCCTCTTGGAAACGAACGATCGAAGAAAACTTATTTACCCAAAGGAAATAAACCTATGACTAACCTAGAAACCCAAGTTCTACAAGAACTATGCCAACTACCCCCAGACAAACAAGACCAAGTGCTTGACTTTGTGCAATTTCTTCGACATCAATCGCAAGCATTACCTAGAAAAGAGATAAAAGGACTTTGGGCAGATCTCAATATTGAATTTAATGAAGAAGACCTTACGATCGCTCGTCAGGAAATGTGGGGTAACTTAGGGGAGGAAATTCTTTAACTATGTCCTCAGTTATTGCTGATACTCACACCATTATTTGGTATCTTTCCAACCATCCAAACCTGTCAAATGCAGCTAATGCAATCTTGACTGAAACGATCGCCAAAGGGGAAAATATTTTTATTTCTACTATTTCCCTAATCGAAATCACTTATCTCGTTGAAAAAGGCAGACTACCTAACCAAGCACTGGTTAGTCTCAAGGATGCTTTACAAGATACAAAAACAGCCATTAAGCCTATTTCAATTGGATTTGAGATTGCAACAGCGATCGGTCAAATTAATCGAAATACCGTACCCGATAAGCTGATCGGCATTTAATCTGCACGTTTTGAGGGCTGAAGTCCTCACTACAAGCAGATCAGCCCCGATCGCATCATTGCCGCTACCGCATTAACCCTTAATTTACCCTTAGTAACCCGCGACAGCAAAATTCAACAAGCCACAAACTCCCAATTCCCAACTCCCAACCCCCAATTCCCAACCCCTAATTCCTAATTCCTAATTCCCAATTCCTAATTCCTAATTCCCATGACCCCCTACCAACTCAAACCCTGGACACAAGTTGTTACCCCCCACTCCGACATCACCACCGGTAACCTCAGTAACGATATTTTTGCCGCCAGCCTTAGCCAAGTCGTCCGTCAAGACCCCAACTGCCCAGCAGTTTATAGGGATGCCCGTAAATTCTTTGAAGCCACCTATTTAACCAAAGAACTCCGTAGCCTCCTCGAAGACGTGCTGAAAGGATTATGTGGTCAAGCCACCGATACCGTTTTACAACTGCGAACCCCCTTCGGTGGTGGCAAAACCCACTCATTGGTCAGCCTCTATCACATCACCCAACATCGCCAAGAATTAAACTCCATTGATAACCTTAGTACCCTGCCCGATCCCGGAAAAGTTAGCGTTTTATCCTTTATTGGTTTGGACATGGGAGCCCAATCTGGCCTAGAAATCAACGGACAAAAAATCCTTACCCCCTGGGGATATTTAATCTGGCAATTGGGTCAACAACGACACCAAGATTTGTTTTCATTGATTGCTGAAGAAGATGCCCAACGAATCGCACCGGGAAATGATACCCTCCGCCGCATTATTGGCAACGAACCCACCCTCATTCTGTTAGATGAATTCTTGTCTTATGTAGACAGTGCCATGGGTGTAACAGTGGGAGATTCTACCTTTGGCCGCCAAGTCCTGACCTTTGTACAACGCTTAACGGAAGTCGTGCGGGAATTACCTAAAACAGTGATGGTGTATTCTCTTCAAGCCAGCGTCAAAGAAGCGATCGGCAATGAAGGATTATTGGAAGTATTAGATAAATTAGTGTCCCGCGTCGATGCCAAAAAAGAACCCGTTTCCGGCGATGAAGTGATGAAAGTGATTCAACGTCGGCTGTTTAGCACCGTCGGCGATCCAGCCATCATTCAAGAAATAGCTCGACAACAGGCGGAACTATATCGCAGGTTTTATTATACCTATGCAGATAGCGATCGAAGTAAACAGGAAATTGACCAACAGGCACAAATTTTAGCCGAACGTATTGAAAGTAGTTATCCCTTCCATCCCGACCTACTCGACTTAATGTATCACCGTTGGGGCAGTTTACCCAGTTACCAACGTACTAGGGGCGCATTACAGTTTTTAGCCCGCACTGTAGCCTATCTTTGGCAACAAAATGATCCCCTGTGGTTAATTTATCCTGGCAGTATTCCCTTAACTGACATCAATGTTAAGCAGTCCTTTTTTAGCCAAGTGGGTCAACGGGATGCCTATGAATCTGTAATTGCCGCCGACATAGCCGGACGCAAAGCCAAAGTAGAAATCGTCAATCAACGCCTGGGTAACGATGCCCCTGCGATCGCCCCCTTAAAAATTGCAACCCGTTTAGCCGTGGCCATTTTGATGTACTCCTTTGGTGCTAAAAGTGGAGAAGACCGAGGGGTAATGGAGCAGGAAATTGCCGCTTCCTGTTTAACAGAAACCCTAGACCGAACCACCCTCACCGCCGCCTTAAGTGACCTCCGGGAAGAATTACTGTATTTACACTATGTGGGCAAACGGTATCGATTTGAAACTAAACCTAACCTGAATAAACTGATTGCCGATGAAGAATCTAAAATTTCCGCAGAAGATAGTTTACAAGTGATTCGAGAGCAATTAGAATCTGGGTTAAAAGCAGATAAAGGCGAAATCATTTTATGGCCCAAAGACTCCAGTTCTATTCCTGATAACCTAACAAAATTGATTGTGACCTATTTAGATGGCAGTTGGGCCGAAAAAAGTCCCGACGTGATCAAAGACTCTCTGATGAATTGGGTGGAATATCGGGGCAACAGTAAGCGCATTTCTAAAAACTGTCTCGCCTTCGTAGTTCCCAATCGTCAGCAAATGGATAAAGCCCGCAGCACAGCCCGAATCTACCAAGCGATCGTTTCCTTATTAGGTCAGAAAAATAAATATAAATTCTCTGAAGAAGATCTCAGTGAACTCAAAGAAAAGCAAAATAATAGCAAAGATACCTTAAAAGCTGCGATTAATCGACTCTATGAAACCATCGTCTTACCCATCCCCAACGGAGAGGGTACCTCCCCCATCGTCCTCAAGACCATTGACTTACAATCTCAACTGAATACCTCTAGCCCCTTGCAAGAACGGGTTTTAGAAGCGCTCCGTAGTGACGTTTTTAATTCCTTAACCGTGACTAAATTAATGCGCTTATCGGGGCTCTCAAGCGATCGTCCCCATATTCAGGTTTTGACCTTAATCCAGGCATTTTTCCAATATCCTACCTATCCTAAACTATTAAGCGAGAAACCCATTAAGCAAGCCATACTACAAGCGATCGAGCAGGGGCAAGTGGGGTATATTCCCCAGCTAGAGGAAACACCAGAGGGACAGCCGATCGTTGATCATCCTGAGCGCATTAGTTCACAGGTCAGAATTCCCCTAGATGAACTAGACAGCGCGGGTTATCTCTTAGAAAAAGAGTTTATGACCGCATTGTTAGCAAGCTATCAAGCTCAACAAATCCAACCCGTCCAACCCATCCAACCTATCAATGATCACCCCCTAGAAAAAACGATCGATTTCGAGAATGATCCATCTTCCCCAGAGTACCCAAAAACCAACCCCATACAACTCGTTACCAGTGAGAAAACCGGCAGTAGCACCGTCGAAAAATCTGTACTGGTGAATATTTTGGAAGGTCGTCAACCCGCTCGAAAGTATACCATTAAGGCTAATCTCAAATCGGCACAGCTATTTGAATTAATGTCGATCCTTCAGAACTTATCTGACCAGTCTGACCAGGTGGATATGCAAGTCACGATTACAGCTTATGCCAAAGATCAATTTGACTTGAACTGGATCAAAGGAGCGATCGAAGAACCTTTAGATGAAGCAGATATTAGGGCTTCCACCACGTTAACTTAGAAATTGCAGATGAGCGATCGAGGACATACCGAAGACTTGGCTTTTTCCCCCGATCGCTATCCCCTTTTATCCTCAAAACCCTAAAAAACGGGACGAAAACGCTTGAACCCAAAACCACTTAGCAATAGGAACCAGGGTTTCAGCACGAAGTACAAAATGGTGTGCAATAATACCCGATCGTTGGGGAGGGGGGGAATCATTGCCACTGCGCTATAGGCTGCTTCAGGTTTGGCCCCATAACCATGAAAACGATACTGGAAGCACCCCATCGGCCCAAACAGCAGCTTGTACAATAACTGGGGCTGGCTCCAGAAGCGCCACAGTTGGGGACGACAGCCCACAAATCCGGCTAACTGCTCCATGTAAACGTGGTAATCCACCAAGGAGGTATGACGGTTAACGTGGTGGGGTCGATTGCGAGTATAGGTGTCTCCATCTTCCTGGATGGCTTTTTCCATGACGCTCTGGGACGGTAAGGAAAGTTTACCCGCTAATACCCCCGCAAACCAACGGGCTTGCATTTCGGTCACCGCAGGCAAGGAGCCCACATTGGGACGCACATAGCCAATAAAACCCACATTCTGTTCATGGGGAACAAAAATGTTTTTGTAGCGATTGCGCCCATCCAACTGGGGAATGAGGGGAAAGAAGGGCAGGGTACTTTGGAAACCCGTACACAGCAAGACCACATCCACTTCTTCCACGGTGCCATCCGCAAACTCCACCTGTTTACCGCCTTGGCATTTGGCAATACCGGGCAATAACTGGGCTGTTCCCCGCACAATGTCTTCCACAAAGGCAATGCGCTTGGTAAAGGGTTGGCTATTGTGCATGGAGCCAGAATACCAGTCCATTAAGGTTTTGAGTTTCCAGACCCGTTTTTGCACGTCCGCTTCTGACTGGGGCGGCTCTTTGCATAGCTCTCGGCAGTCCTGAGCTAGGGACACCCCACAGGCGGGGCCATACCGGGGGACTTCTTGGAAAAGGGCACTCCAACTGCGCCAATCGAACAAGGCCTTGAGCAGTTGAATCGATCGCTGATAGGAAATTGCTAACATTCCCAGCAGAATGGGCAATCCGAGAAGCACATAGAGAGTCTTGAAGGCGGAGGGCACATCTTCCGAGCGGCAACTGACGTTGTAATCGTGGAGATAGGTACGGGGTAGCCAAACCTTGGCACGGGTAGAGTCGTAGTCACCGGGCAGTCCATAGGGGCTCCAGTGGCGGGTCAGGGCTAACCCTCGGCGCAAGGACATGGAAACCTTCGAGGCGATCGTGGTTAATTCATGGACAAAATCCGCTGCACTCTCGCCGCCGCCCACCACCACGACGCGCTTGCCCGCCAGTTCACTGGAATCTTTCAAAAAGGCGGAGTGGATCACCTCTCCCTGGAAGTTTTCAAAGCCTTCAAACTGGGGGATGAGGGGAACGTGGTGCAAGCCAGAGCAAAGTCTTTGATGGTCTGGCGATTTGCTCTGGCTTTGACTCGCCAGGTTTCTCCCTCTTTGGTCACCTCTAAAACTTCGCAGTTGTAATGAATATGGGGGGTGAGGTTATGGGCTGCGGTATAGCGCTTCAGGTATTGAATGTAGTGGCTAGGGTGAGGAAAGGCATCCTCATCTTTATCAAAGGGGAAATCGGAAAACTGAAGAAAGGTTTTAGAAGAGGTCGCGGAGGTTTTTTCCGAAACACTCGATCCCTTTTCATCCAGATACCAGAGTCCTCCTAGGTTATCCCGTTTTTCCAAGACTTCAAACTCAATGCCCACTTCTTGAAGTTCTTTGGCCGTAACGAGTCCGGCAGCACCGGCCCCAATTACACAAACTTTCATATTCGATAGTCTCCTTAAAGGTTTGATCAATCAAGGCCATCCCTCTTGCCTTGTATCCCTATCCCAGCCATCCTTTGACCAGGTTGCGGTTGAGGGGGACTATGGATCATTAAATCTCAGGGATCGGAATAAGAAAATTCATAAAATTCATTAAACTCTGGATCCTATTGAATTTTTAGCAACAGCAGCCCAGACCCAAGCAAAACAAGGGATCCGGCTACAACACTAAACAGCACTGGCCAGGGCACCAGTTGGGTATAGCGGAAATTACGGACTTTGGGGTTGCCTAAAAAAGCATTAATGTTCAAAACCGATCGTTTTACCGTTGGGCTATCGGTACTAAACAGGGTAAAGGGCAAATCGCGCCCTCCCGATCGATAGAGCATCACCCGATTAGACCATCCTGACAGGGGCGTATCGGGAAACGCTTGGACTCTATCGTGACTGGGAAAC
>OGWH01000014.1_pt1 | contig 23545 bp, 25 predicted proteins | sample 1575971 | NCBI WGS metagenome assembly OGWH01 (sample SAMN07581554, study PRJEB24739) | freshwater metagenome
GTTTCCCAGTCACGATAGGGGTTGCGGGAGGCGGTGGCGGGGGCGCTGGTCAAGCTGGTAACACTACCGGCTATCAAGGTGGTAATGGTTTGCAATCGTCTATTACAGGCGCTTCGGTTTATTATGGGGGAGGGACCGGAAGAGATAGCGGCGCAGTTGCCTCTGGCATTGCAGGTCAAGGTAACAATGGAGGAGCTGCGGGAGGCGGTGGCGGGGGCGCTGGTCAAGCTGGTAACACTACCGGCTATCAAGGTGGTAATGGTTTGCAATCGTCTATTACAGGCGCTTCGGTTTATTATGCGGGTGGCGGAGGAGGTTCGCAGTTAGGTCAGGGTGACCCCATCCCTGGTGGTTTGGGAGGCGGCGGCTTTGGCAGAAATGCTTATGATTACCCGGGTTCTGCGCAGCCTGGATCTGCTAATACAGGTGGCGGAGGAGGTGGATGTGGTGTTACAAATTCAAGCGGGTCAGGAGGCTCCGGCATAGTAATTATACGTTATGCAGCTTCCTTCCCGGCGGCAGCATCGACAACAGGTTCTCCAACAATTACCACGTCAGGTGGATATCGAATCTATCAGTGGACTGGCTCAGGTTCTATTACTTTTTAAGATCAATTTTGATAGCTCATTTTTAAAATTCGACAAAAACAATATTGTTTTAGTAGGTCATGTTACCCACACTAATTAGCAAAACAGATGTATTTACTTTTCAGTATCGACACGGCAAATTAAACGTAAAATATTACTTTTTAGTTATAAATACGTTATTATTATATTTTTTGGCTATATAGCCATAGGAATTAAGCCAAATGGCTAACGTTATACAACTTAAAAGATCGTCTATTGCAGGGCGATTACCTGAAACAGCAAATGTACAGGTTGGAGAGCCGGTAGTAAATTTAGCTGATCGTAAGGTTTATACAAAAAACGGCTCCGGTTCTATTATACAAATTGCCTCAGGTAATCTTCAGGGCCTAGCAGATGTATCTAACGCTACCCCTACTACTAATGATGTCCTAACATGGACTGGTTCAATATGGGAACCTCAAGCACCTACAGGTTCTACAGCAAACACCATATTAGGTGTGCTAGTACAAAATGCTTATACCGGTAACGGTACCGGAAACACATTTGTACTTACTAATTCTACCTCAAATGCAAATTCTCTAATAGTTTTTGTTGATTCGGTTTTACAAGAACCATTAACAAACTATACTATTACCGGCACAACACTTACCTTTACATCAGCACCTGTAAACGGTGCGTCAATTGATGTAAGATATTTTGCTCAAGATGAATTTGATATTGCTCTTGGTGAACTTAATAACGTATCTAATTCTACTCCTCTTACCGGGCAAGCATTAATTTGGTCAGGTATTCAATGGGCTCCATCTAATGTTTCCACTAGTGCTAATGTAACTTCAGTTAATGGGCTAACGGGTGTTGTTACATTAACAACTTCAAATATTAGTGAAGGTACTAATCTTTATTTTACTAATGCAAGATCTAGAGGTGCATTATCGGTTACGGGGGCTGGTTCCTATGATTCTTCTACCGGGGTAATAACTATTACTGGAGGTGTAACATCGGTAGGCGGGGACACGGGTGCAGTATCTAACGCCCAGCTTGCCTCTGCAATTACTAGTTCAGGTATACTAACCACTGCTAATGTTACAGAGGATTCCAATTTATATTTTACCAATGCAAGAGTAAGCACTGCTGTATCTTCTCAAACTCTAACTAACGCAACTTTTTCTGCTAACGTTACTGCATCATATTTTGTTGGAGATGGATCAGCTCTTACTAATATTTCTTCCACAGGGGCAACTGTTTTATTTCAAGATGCTAGGCCTAGCACCACTTCTAGTAATGTATTATGGTGGCAGTCTAATGTCGGTAAATTAAAAGTATATTATAGCGACGGTAGTTCCGCACAATGGGTAGATGCTTCTCCCGGGGGGGTTACTAATTATTATACTAACGTAATTTCACAAGTTACTGTTACAAACGAGACTAGTTCTTCCTCTACGTATTACCCGATAATTACAACATCCACTTCCGGTAATTTAACCGCTAGTAATGTAACTACTACAAAACTTTCTTTTGTTCCTTCAACCGGTACATTAACTGTTACTAACCTAAATACTACATCGGATGCAACATTAAAGCAAGAAATAAAATTTATCGATAATAGTGTAAAGATTCTTAAGAAAATTAATCCAGTTTCTTTTAAGTGGAAAGATACGAAAAAACAAAGCTATGGTGTGTTAGCTCAGGATCTAGAAAAAATACTACCCGAATTAGTTTCAGAAAACGCATCAGGTAAAACCGTATCATATTTACCTCTAATTAGTTTATTAATAAAAGCAGTACAAGAACAACAAGAACAAATTGAAAAGCTAAAGAGAAAATTAAATGCCAATTGATTTCCCTACCTCTCCAACCCTTGGTAATACAATTACCTCAGGCAACGTTGTCTGGACATGGAACGGGGCTTCCTGGGAAGCAGCTAGCATTTCCTTATATGGGGGATTTAATAAACTAGATGATATTTCCTCCCAATTTAATGGCTCTACTACAAGCTTTGCAATTAGGCGGGGTGGAGTAGCTATTACCCCATATGCAGCAACCAATTTAGTAATTTCTATCAACGGGGTAATACAAGAACCTAATATTGCGTATACAGTTTCCGGGTCAACTATTACTTTTTTTGAAGAAGCTCCGCAAGCCGGTTCAACGTTTTTTGGAGTAATGCTTGGGGATATAGGTAGCGTTGCAACTACAGTGTATAACCCGCTTTATAGTCTAGATGATATATCTTCTAATTTTAATGGATCGAGAACTCAATTTACCATTAGCTCAAATTCAGCTAATTTAACTCCCGTAGCACCTCAACATATATTAGTTTCTGTAAATGGGGTACTACAACAACCGGTAGATGCTTATTCTATATCTGGTTCCACAATAACTTTTACAGAAGCTCCGCTAGCCGGTTCAACGTTTTTTGGTACGATGCTAGGCAATGTTGGTACTGTGGCTACCGTTACTGATGGTTCTGTTACTTCGGCAAAAATGACTGCTACGGGCGTTACGGCTGCAACCTACGGTAATGCAACTATTACACCAGTAATCACAGTTGATTCAGCTGGAAGAATTACTTCGGCATCAAATACTACCATTTCAGCTGGAATTACAACAGGAAAATCTATAGCTATGGCTATAGTATTCGGAGGATAATAATGGCAAACCCAAATATAGTTGATGTAACTACAATTAAGGCAAATACCGCTGTAATGACGGTAACTACCACTGCTGCTAACATAATTACCAACCCATCATCTTCTAATAAAGTATATAAAATTAATGCTTTAACGGTTGCAAACGGTAATTTAACGACCTCAGCAAACGTTACAGTAGACTATCAAAAGTCAGGTATTTTTTATCCTATTACGGGTAATGTTGTTGTTCCCTCTAATGCAACCCTTGTTGTAGTAAGTAAGGATACAAGTTTATATCTTTTGGAGGGCGACTCTTTAAGATGTAATGCTTCTGCTTTAGTAGGACTTACAGGTGTAGTTTCATTTGAAGAGATAAGTTAATGCCAAGAAATGGTAGTTTTAAAGGTCCTTTAAGGACTACTTCAACAACATCAGCTTCAGGAATCTGGAGCTTAAGTGATATACAGGTAGCTGAAGCAGCCGTTGCATGGCCAGGGTTATCTGGTTCGGCAACTTCTTCTGGAGCACAATCAAGATCCAAGGGCCCTCAACGCGCTTCAAATACAACTTCTGCTTCCGGAATTTGGTTCTTAGACGAACATCAAAGAGCTGGCGGAAGCAATAACTGGCCGGGAAGAACAGCTGCAGCTGTAAGTAGAATATTTTCAATTTCCCCTACCGTAGGTGGAAAATCTACATGGAATTTAGAGACGGACGGGCCCTTAAACTTAGGCTCAGGGGGAACGTGGGTTATAGTTCCAACATCTAACTTTACTGCAAATACTAAGATATGGGGTGGAGGCGGTGGTGGGTGCAACGGTGTTGGGACAGGTTCTGGAGCAGCAATTGGTGTTATTAATTTCTTACAAAATAATTCTTATGATTTAATAGTAGGCACAGGTGGTCAAGGATATCCTGGAGGTCGTGGAGCTTCTGCTGGCGGCGCCGGATCTGGAATACAGTTTACATCAAACACTCTATCAATCTTAGTAGCAGGTGGCGGCGGCGGAAGCGCTGCTGGTCCAGGCAGCGGTAGATTTGGGGGATGTGGTGGAGGCTCTGCGGGTGTTAACGCAGAAACTCCAGGCGCCGGTGGTTATGCTGGTACGCAATCAGCTGCAGGTGCTGGAGGAAATGGGGGAAGACGAACAGGCAGTTCAGGCTCAGGTCGTAATGGTGGAGGCGGTAATACTGGATCGCCTGCAGCAGCCGGTGGTGTTGGTTTTGGTAATGGCGGAATAGGGACCTTCAACGGTGGTGATCAGGGTTCTGGGGGTGGGGGAGGTGGTTATTTTGGTGGTGGTGAAGGTGGCGGTGACGCGGGCGGTTATGGCGGGGGCGGGGGTTCTGGTTTTTTTAATAATACCTTTGTAACTAATGCTACTCTCTATCAAGGCAGTGGACGATTACCAGGTAACAGTGGTGATAGTGTGAACGGCGGTTCTGGCTATGGTGGTAGTGGATCAAATGTAAGTGGTGATACTGGAAGGATTTATATATCATGAATACCATTAACTATGACAGATTATTTCCATCTCTTGTTACATACTGTGACAAGCCAGAGCTTATAAACGATAACGTTGTTATTAAAGCTAAAGAAATCCTTAGGGAAAACCAAGAAAAACCTTTCTATTCGCAGTGCATAAGTACAGTTAACAAAGAGCTGCACATACTCGATTTACCTGAGTTTAAAAACATTAGGGTATTTATTGTAGATTTAATTCAAGCTTACTGCGATCTACAGAAATTTAAATCCTTAGAAATGATGTTTCAGTCGTCTTGGTTGAATCTATATAATGTTCATGGTTATCAAGATTTACACACCCACCATGACAGTATGCTATCTGGTGTTTTTTATTTGAAAAGTTCCGGGGAGAAAGACCTAATTTTTCAAGCACCATGGCATTTCTTTCAAGCATGTTTTCCCGAATACACAGAATCAACTCTCGAAAATTGTCATAACGTAGAGTATGAATCTGTAATTGGCCGCTGCTATATTTTTCCAAGCCATCTGATGCACAGGACTTTACCAGCTAAATCGGAGCGCATTAGTCTAAGTTTCAATGTTCAATACGCCCGACCATAATTTTTAACATGTAATTCTAACTTTTAAGTAGGATAAATAGTTAAGAAGAGTTAAAAACAATGACAATTAAGCAGCTTACAACAAATTCTTTTTCAAATGCCTCTGTAACTAGCGCAAAATTAGCTAATACAGGAGTAACTGCTGCTGTTTATGGTAATGCAACGTTTATTCCCACCTTAACTATAAGTGCAGATGGAAGAATTACCTCGGCGGCCAATACCTTATTATCTGCTGTAGCTACAACTTTAAACATATTAACAGCGTCTGGTTCAACAACATCGGTAAGCTTAGCTAATGGAAGTTTACCCGTACTTACTGCTACTGGTACTACAGTTAGCGTAACAGTTTCTTAGGAAAAAATATGGCATCACGTTACCCTCTAGTACTTAATGGCACAACAATACAAGAACTTCAAACCGGTGATACTTTAGTAAACCTTACTACAGCTAATGTTACTGAACTAACTAATCTATATTTTACTAATGCTAGAGTTTCTGTTTCAGTATCGGGTCAAACATTAACTAACGCTACATTTTCATCAAATGTTACAGTGGGTAATTTAACATCCACAGGTAATGTAATAATAGCTAAAGATCTAGGTGTCGCGGGTAATATAGAGCTAAGAAAAGGGTTTTTTGAGTTTGCTAATATTACAGCTACTGCAGTTACTTCTAATGTTACTATTGACTTAAATGATTCCGGGGTTGTGTTTTTTACTGCAAACGCTACAGCAAATGCTACGGTAAACCTCAGGGGGGTTAGCCCCTTAGTTACCGGAAATGCTGCCTCCTACGCTTTATTCATGACCAATGGTGCTAATGCTTATAGAGTTACTACAGTTCAAGTAGAAGGCACCACTACTAATGTTACAACTAGATGGTCGGGGGGTGCTGCGCCCTCTTCTGGAAACGCCTCTAACGTTGATGTTTATTCATTTACAGTTGTTAAAACCGGTACTACTAACTATTCAGTTTTTGCATCTCAAACTCAATTTGGCGGCTAAAAAAACCATAAATAAACATGTTTAATGTGGATTAAAAAATGGCCTCTGTATCAAATCTAGCGATAGACCAAGGAACAACGTATTCTGTAACAATTCAAGTTACGGATGCTACTGGTTCACCTCGAAACCTAGCTGGATATACAGCCAGGTCGCAATTAAGACGTTCCTATTACACTGAATCTAACACCGCATTTACAGTTAACATCGATGCGCCGGGAGCAGGTGAAATCGATTTATCTCTAACAGCAAACCAAACATCAGCTCTTAAATCAGGACGTTATGTTTATGATGTTGAGCTAGTAGCAAACGCCACATCAACGGTTGAAAGAATAGTAGAAGGTATTGTAACTGTTTACCCTGAGGCCACCAAATGAATAATGTAATAAGAGTTGTCCAAGGTTCACAACCAACAGCCGCAGTAGTTATAAAAAAAGGCGGTGATTTAAAAGTAGAAAATTTAACTAACGTTGTTTCTACTGATTTACAGGACGGATATACTCTTGTTTATGATGCTGCTTCTGGCAATTTTGTCACACAAGAAGTTAATATAGGGGCAATCGAAAATGTTGACGGTGGTATATATTAAAAAAAATTTATAAAGGCTAAAAATGTCAACAATTATTCAAATTAAACGCTCGCCTAATGTAGCAGCACCAACGACAGTAAATCTTGCTGAAGGCGAATTAGCGTATTCTTACGATAAGACTAATAACGGAGTAGGCGCCAAGCTTTATATAGAAGTTTTAGATTCTGGTGATAGCCCGGTTATTCATGAAATAGGGGGTAAATATTATACTGACCAAATTGACAATGCTTCTTCTGCTAACACTGCTAGCTCAATAGTTAAAAGAGCAGCTAACGGGTTTATTGAAGTTGGAGCAATCGTTGCAACGAACATTTATGGTACTTTGCAAGGAGAAGTTTCTTCTGCTAATATTGCAAATTTTGCGAATGCCTTAACCACCGGCCGTTATATTAAGCTATCTGGTGATGTGGTTGGTGAAGCGTTCTTTGACGGCACAGGTAATGCTGATATTTCCGCAAGCGTTATTCAAGCCAATTCTGTTGCACTTGGTACAGATACTACTGGTGATTATGTTGCTAACGTTATTGCTGGCGCTGGTATTAATGTTACTAACCAGGGTGGTGAAACAGCAACGCCAACTGTTGCATTATCCAATACTGGTGTTTCTGCTGGTACTTATGGTGATGCAAATAATTTTTCATCTATAACAGTTGATGAACAAGGTAGAATTACTGCAGCATCCAACGTTACCGCTTTAACTCCTAGCAGTATTGCTACTCTAACTAATAAATCGTATGATGTATCAAATGCTGCAAATAATAAATTCTCCATTCAAGGGAACGATATTACCAGTTATTCTGGCAGCGGATCGGTAGTTATTCTACAAAATTCACCAACTATCAACACATTATTTGTTAGGGATTCTGATTTACAGTTAGACGGTGGTTCAGGTACCTATTGGGCAGGGCAGTCTGGTGTAGCACAGACCGGGGACAATAAAGCCGGAATATATAGAGCAGAGTCTAACGCTAACGGCTCATTATTTACCTTTGGTGCTAATGGCGCCGGGGATATGAGCGTTGCTATTGATGGTAGCTTGTTTATTGGTGGTACATTACCTTCTAATAGCGGGGGATTAAATACTGATTATTCTGGATGGTTAGTTGTTAATTCGGGTGGTAAGTTTGGCGGTGATATTAACACCCTCGGTGCATTAAAATTTGATGATGCCACAAACGGTTATATTCAGTTTAATGACGGCACTATCCAAAGAATAGCTTATACATCCAATCACCTAACTACTGCTAACGTTGTTGAAGTAACTAATCTATACTTTACCAATGCTAGGGCAACAGCAGCTTTAACCAGCGGTAATGGTATTTCTTATAATTCTACCACTGGAAATATTACATTAGCCCCTACAGGTGTTTCCGCAAACACTTATGGTGGGGCATCAGCTGTACCTGTCTTAACCATCGATGAATACGGTAGAATAACAGCGGCAGCTAATGTATCGGTTGCTGGGGTATCTTCTTTCACCGCATCCGGTAATACATTTACCATTGCGACAGCTGACGGTGGTTCGTTCTCGGCTAGTATTCAACCTGACTCAATACAACTAGACCGAGATACAACCGGTGCTTATGTTGCAAACCTAATTGCCGGTACTGGTATTTCTTTAACTGGTCTTGGCAGCGAAAATACAACACCAACTATTGCTTTAACTACTACTGGTGTTTCAGCTGGTTCATATGGTGAAGCAGCAAAAGTTAGCCAATTTACCGTTGATGCTGAGGGTCGTATTACCACGGCTGCCAACGTAAATATTGCAATTCCTGCTTCTGCACTTACAACAGATGTTCAGTTGGGTGGCGGAACATCTGGTGATTACGTTGCTAATATTACTGCCGGTACAGGTATTGGAATTACTAATGGTACTGGAGAGACTTCACAGCCAACCATTACTAACTTAGGTGTAACATCTATAACAGGCACAGCTAATGAGATATCTGTTTCAGCTGCTAATGCTGCTGTAACTATTGGTTTGCCTGATAATGTTACCGTTAATCGCGACCTTACCGTTGCAGGTAACTTATATGTTACCGGTAACGTAGTTGCTCTTCCAGTAGAACAGTTAGTAGTTGAAGACTCGTTAATTCAACTTGCCAATAATAACATTTCAACAGATGTTATTGACATAGGTTTCTACGGAAGCTATAATGGTAATGGCGGAGAGCACGAGCACGCCGGTTTATTTAGAGATGCCTCTGACGGTCTTTTTAAACTGTTTAACGGACTACAAGGCCTCGAAAACCTTACATCCACAATTAATATTACAGGTACCGGTTATAGTATTGCTACACTTGTTGCTAATTTGACAGGTGGAACGGTATCCGGGCTATCGGCCAATATTGCAGTAGGCGATGGTGGTACTGGTAGGGGTACATTGACAACAAATGCAGTTCTTTACGGTCAAGGAACCTCTGATGTTGGTCTTGCAACCGGCTCGGCTTATCAAGTTTTACAGCTTAACGCCTCCGGAGTACCTGTATTTGCAGGATTAGACGGCGGGACATACTAAACCTTATTTAGTATAAATATAAGGGTAGAGTTCTCTCTACCCTTTTTTTATGGAGAATGTATGCAAGTTGATCAAAATAAATTATTAAATATAATTATGGAAAAAACCAACCAAAAGCTTAATGAGCTTCAAGCTAAAGCAATTGTTCTGGAATCTCAGCTTCAACTAGCTATAGAGGTTGCAGAATCCTTAAGAAAAGACCTAGAAAAGGTAAATAAAACTAATGTCAAATCCAGCGACAAGACAGCAACTAGTTGATTATTGCCTCAGGCAACTAGGTCATCCAGTTATAGAAATAAACATCGATGATGATCAGTTAGAAGACTGCATAGATGATGCATTTTCTTTTTATCGCGACTATCATTACGATGCAACCGAATTGGTGTATTTAAAACAACAAATAACTCCCTCTACACTTCAAATTACCGGGGCTAATGCTGCATCCTTTACTAATGGAGAGATTATTACCGGGTCTACATCTGGTGCAAAAGCAACGGTATTTAGTAATCAAGCAGCAAATAAAATCGATGTATTTAATACAACCGGTACATTTACAGCTGCTGAGACTATATCTGGTAGTGTTTCAGGTACATCTGCTACCTTTTCATCCCTAACTAAAGGTGTTTATGATAATGAATATGTTAGCTTAGATGATTCTATTTTTGGGGTAAATAAAATACTTCAGCTTTCGAATAGAACCGCAGGAACAGGTATGTTTGATGTACGCTATCAATTAATGCTAAACAACATTCAATCTCTTACAAACACTGATATAATTTATTATAATCAACTTAAAACTCATATAAATTTAATTAACGATTTACTTACTGGCCAAAAACCTATTAGATTTAATCGCCATATGAATCGTCTCTATATTGATCTTAACTGGGATGAAGACGTTGAAGTTAACGAATATATTATAATTGAGGCTTATAAAATTTTAGATCCCAACACGTTTACCGATGTCTATAATGACACCTGGCTAAAAAGATACGCTACTGCTTTAATTAAACGCTTGTGGGGTGTAAATTTAAAGAAATTCGAAGGAGTACAACTTCCAGGAGGGGTAACTCTTAACGGGCAAATAATTTATAACGAAGCGATAGAAGAAATTACCAGGTTAGAAGAAGAAGTAAAAAGTACATGGCAACTCCCGGTAGATATGTTTGTAGGCTAATTCTCAACCGCCCACATATGGATTTTATAATAGAAGCAATATATTTTCAATAAAAAATATTCCAAATGGCAACAAATCATTACTTTCAGTCTGGTATTCCTGGGGGGAGATCATCTGAACAGTTATTAATGGAAGATTTAATTATTGAATGTTTAAAAATATACGGTTTCGATGTATACTATATTCCTCGCACAACAGTAAATGAAGATGATATATTAACCGAGGATCCTCTGAACAAATATGATAATGCTTATCCTCTGGAAATGTATCTAAGTAATGTGACTGGATTTGAGGGGGAGGGGGATCTTCTAACTAAATTTGGTGTAGAGATTAGAGATTCAGCAACATTTATTGTTGCCAGAAGAAGATGGGATGAGGTAGTTGCAAGAGATGGAAATGCTCAACTTACAACCAGACCGGCTGAGGGTGATATACTTTATTTTCCATTAACCAAGTCTTATTTTGAAATAAGAAAAGTTGAGACCAGAGACCCATTCTTCCAGGTTGGTAAATTATATGTTTATAAACTTGAATGTGAGTTGATGCAGTTCTCTTCCGAGCGCTTTGATACCGGTATTTCAGAGATAGATTCGGGCGCTGGGGATCAGGCTATAGATATTGGATCTTATGAGGTAATACTTGAAAATGGAGATAATTTCTTACTAGAATACTATGCCCCAGCAACCTTAATTCTTGAATCATTTAATCTTTCTACTATTGATCCCACAGCACAAAATGAAACATTCAAGAGTGAAATCGATATACTTGATTTCTCTGAACGTAATCCATTTGGTGAAATAAATGCTTAAAGTTGTGTAAAGGAGAAATAAAATTTTACAGAAATTCTACTGGGGTACTATTCGCAAATCAATCGTTGCATTTGGTAATTTATTTAATAACATTTATATTGATAGACGCGATGATCAGGGTAATGTAGTTCAAACTTTAAAGGTACCTCTTTCTTATGCCCCACGCCAGAAATTTCTTGCAAGAATTTCTGCTGAACCAACCCTACCGGATGAAAGATTTCAAACCATTGTTCCAAGAATGGGTTTTGAGATGATAAGCATTCAATATGATCCCAACAGAAGAGTAAGCTTGGTACAACAGAATAGAGCAGTTAACAGTACCACAACAACATTGAATTCACAATACGCCCCCACACCATACAACATTGATATAAATTTATACACTTACACTAAGAATCAGGATGATGGATTACAGATAATTGAGCAAATTCTACCTTATTTTAACCCTGATTTCAATCTTTCACTCAATGCTATACCTATTCTTAACATAAAAAATGATCTTCCTATTTTACTTAACAGTATTAGCTATGATGATGAGTATGAGGGTGATTTTAAAAATAGACGAGCAATTATTTGGACACTAAGTTTCACACTAAAACTTAACTTCTTTGGACCGGTAAACAGGCAGGGTATTATTCGTACATCTATTGCCAATACATTTAATGATATTGAACTTTCTCAACGCATACAACGATACAACGTCACTGTAGATCCAAGTACAGCTGTACCAGGGGATGATATTGGTTTTATAGAAACGTTTGAGGATTTTTAATGAAAATGGATGAGAATCTGAATAAGTTATTTAACCTGACTCCTATTGAAAAAGGGAGAGAAAATAACTTTGTTTCAGAAATCAACTCCAAAGAAATAAAAAAAGATGATGACTTTGATCTAGCTAGAGAAACCATGAGGAATCTAATTCATAAGAACGATGCGGTCTTAAATGATCTGGTAGATCTGGCAAGAAATTCAGAAAGTGCAAGAGTTTATGAGGTAGCCGGTCAATTAATCAAAACTCAGGCTGAAATGGCAAAAGATCTGATGACTCTTCATAAACAGAAAAAAGACATTGAGGGTGATTCTGAAAGTACAACTATAAAAACACAAAATAATATTGTATTTGCTGGGTCGACATCTGAATTATTAAAAGTGATATCAGCTGAGAGGGCAAAAACAATTGACGCAAAATAAAAAAGCTGCCTACAATGGTAATCGATCGCTTAAACAGATAGGGTTCGAACTTCAATATACTTTTGATCAGGTTCAGGAAATTCTTAAATGTAAGGATGATCCGGTTTATTTTGTAAAAAAATATTGTAAAATTATCTCCTTGGATAGTGAACAATTAGTACCATTCAATCTTTATCCCTATCAAGAAAAATTCATGAAAGTCCTTCATGAGAACCGAAGAGTTATAAGTATGCAATCGCGCCAAATGGGAAAAAGTCAGGTTGTAGCAGCTTATGTTCTTTGGTATACTTTATTTAATAATAATAAGACCGTTGCTATTCTTGCACATAAGTCCGATGGAGCAATGGAGATTTTATCTAGATATCAACTGATGTATGAAAATATTCCTATCTGGATGCAGCAAGGCATTAAAACTTGGAATAAAGGCGATGTAGATCTAGAAAATGGCTCATCTGTTTTTACTGCTGCAACCTCTTCAGCCGGAATTCGAGGAAAATCGTGTAACTTATTATTCGTAGACGAGGCCGCAATTATTCCTAATAACATTGCCGAACAGTTCTTCACCTCAGTTTATCCGGTAGTATCAGCCGGAGATACAACTAAAATTGTTCTTACATCTACTCCTCTGGGATATAATCATTTTTGGAAGTTTTGGAATGATGCCGAAAATGGATCAAACGGGTTTGTTCCTTTAAGAGTAGAATACCATGAACACCCCAAACGAGATTTAAAATGGGCTGAAGAACAAAAGGCTTTGTTAGGTGAAGTAAAATTTAATCAGGAAATTTTATGCTGCTTCTTAGGGTCGGCTAACACTTTAATTAATGCAGATACTATAGCAAGAATGTCTGCAAAACATGCTGAATATTCAAAAGACAATTTAGATATTTTAGAGCAACCTAAGAAAGAAAATTTTTACTTTATTTCTGTTGATACATCCAGAGGGGTGGGAGGTGATTTTTCAGCTTTTACTGTAATTGATACTACAGTTTATCCATTTAAAGTAGTTGCAAAATACAAAGACAACAAAATAGCACCTCTTCTATATCCCAGCATCATTCAAAAAGTTGCAAAAGATTATAATAACGCATATATTTTGGTTGAAATAAATGACATAGGTCAACAGGTAGCCGATATCCTTTATAATGAGTTAGAATATGAAAATATGATGTGGGTGGGCAGTGATGCAAGGTATGGACAGTATCTATCAAGTTCTGGTAAAAATGCCAACCTTGGGGTTCGAACATCTAAACAGGTAAAAAGCATAGGGTGCTCTACGCTTAAGGCACTGGTTGAAAATAACAAATTATTAATTTTTGATAAGGATATAATATCCGAACTGTCAACCTTTATAGAATCCAGTGGTACATTTAAGGCCGATATCGGGTATCATGATGATCTAACTATGACCCTGGTACTTTTTGCCTGGGCTACTAATGATCCTTTATTTAAAGATTTAATGAATGCCAACAATAGAGATGCTTTATTTAGACAACAGATGGTAAACATAGAAGAAGAACTAACACCATTTGGCTACATTGATGATGGTACACCTGATTACCTTCTTCCGGAAGTGGTAGGCGGTGATCTTTGGTTATCTGATAAGTATCAAAATAGTTTAAAAGAATTCATCAAGGATAGGGTTTAAAGCTTAAAAATCTATCTTTTATAAATATAAAGCAAAACTTTAGTTATGATCAAATAACATTATAAAGGAGAATAATATGGCATTTCAGCTTTCACCAGGTGTGTTAGTAACAGAAAAGGATCTGACGGCAGTCGTTCCCGCAGTTGCTACAACAGCCGGCGGTTTTGCTGGCGCCTTTCAATGGGGTCCTGTTGACCAGGTTACAACCGTTGACTCAGAAAATATGCTGGTAGAGAGATTTGGTAAACCCAATGACACGGTTTTTAAATCTTTTTTTACTGCAGCAAACTTTCTAGCCTACGGCAATAACCTTCAACTAATCCGCGTTGTAAATAAGGCAACAGCAAAGAACGCAGCAACAGTAGGTGCTAATGCACTTCTAATAACAAACGAAACAACCTATACTAACACTTATGCAGATGGGTCTGCCAATCTAGGTGAGTGGGCTGCTAAGTACCCAGGAGCTCTAGGTAATTCTCTAAAAGTTTCTATAGCTGACGCAAATACTTTCAGCAACTGGTACTATACTACTTTGTTTGATGCTTCTCCTGGAACATCCACATATGCTTCCGATCGCGGCGGCCTTCATGACGAACTTCATATTATAGTTCTTGACGCTGATGGTGGTTGGACGGGGTCTGCAGGTACTGTGCTTGAAAAATTTCCCTATGTTTCGAAAGCATCTGATGCCAAAAAAGCTGACGGAACCTCAGCGTATTATAAAGATGCTGTTAATACTCAATCAAAGTATATTTGGTGGATGGATCACACCGCCAACATTGCTGGATCAGGCTCAAGCTGGGGCTCAGCAGCCAGAGGAACTACATTTGCAAACCTTACTTCCAATGTGACGGTTACCTTGTCTGGGGGTGTTTCAGCCGATTCTCCTACCGACGGTAATATTACATCTGCTATGTCTGTTTTAGCTAACGACGAACTATATGATGTTTTATTATTGCCCGTTGGTGCTGCATCTTCTACCGTTGCTGCTTATGCAATTAATAGTGTGGCTGAAATAAGAAAAGATTGCGTAGTGTTTATATCGCCAGATCAAAACAGCGTGGTAAATAATGCAGGTAATGAGATAACTAGTATTCTTAATTACCGAGATGCTCTCCCCTCAACCTCTTATGGTGTAATGGATTCGGGTTGGAAATATCAATATGATAGATATAATGATGTATATCGCTGGATTCCATTGAATGGAGACACTGCTGGTTTAGCTGCTCGTACAGACTATTTAGCCGATCCTTGGTTTTCACCTGCCGGGTACAATAGAGGCCAGATTAAAAATGTAGTGAAGCTTGCTTTTTCTCCAGGTAAAACCGATAGAGATCTTTTATATAAAAAGGGGGTTAATCCTGTAATATCCTCACCCGGTCTTGGAACAGTTCTTTATGGAGATAGAACCCTGCTTGCCAAACCATCGGCATTTGACAGAATAAATGTACGTAGATTATTCATTGTACTTGAAAAAGCGGTAGCAACTGCATCCAAGTTCCAACTATTCGAGTTTAATGATGCATTTACACGCGCTCAATTCCGTAATCTGGTAGAGCCGTTCCTCCGAGATGTACAAGGGCGACGCGGTATAACAGGATTCAAAGTTGTATGTGACGAATCCAATAACACCGGAGAAGTGATAGATCGAAACGAATTTGTAGCTGACATATATGTCAAGCCAGCACGTTCTATTAACTTCATCCAGTTAAACTTCGTAGCTACACGTTCTGGTATTTCTTTCGAAGAAATTGGCGCTTAAGGAGAAAACAAATGTCAACATTTAACGTAGAGCGTTTTAAGTCTTCGCTTACTAACGGCGGCGCACGACCAAATCAATTTGCCGTTCAACTTTCATTTCCCACATATGTAGCATCTCAAGCTACTGCGGTAGCTAGAGCACCATTTTTAGTGAATATAGCTGAATTACCTGGGCAGACAGTTAACCCTGCCATTGTCCAGTACCGCGGTAGAGAGGTGAAATTTGCCGGTGATCGTATATATGCGCCATGGACTATTACTATTCTTAATGATACAGACATGTCTTTAAGAAATGCTATAGAGCAATGGATGAATGGTATGGAGGATTACGTAACTAAAATAGGCCGTTTACAACCAAGCGAATATCAACGTGATCTTAATGTATTTCAACTAGACAGAAATGGTAATACACTTAAGTCATATATACTTACAAATGCATTCCCTGTGGATGTATCACCCGTAGGATTAGACTTCGGAGCAAACGACCAGATTTCAACATTTACTACTACTTTCCAATACCAGCACTTTACAACTAGTGACGGACCATCATCTGGTCAAGTTAATTTTGGTGGTATTTTTAATACTTAAGTAAAAAAATATATTATGGCAATAAATCTTTTTGGTTTTACCTTTGGTAAGGAAAAGCAGACACAGGAGTTAACGAAGCAATCGTATATAACTCCTGTGGCTGATGATGGTACAAGTACTGTTTCTGCCGGAGGCTACTTTGGTACATATGTTGATATTGATTCTTCCGCGCGTTCGGAATCTGAATTAATTACCAGATATCGGGATATTTCAAACTATCCCGATGTGGATACAGCAATTGAAGAAATAGTTACAGAAGCTATCGCCGCACTAGACAGCGAAGCTCCTGTGTCTATTAATCTGGAAAATATAAATTTATCCAAATCAATAAAGGATTCCATTAGAGAGGAATTTGACGAAATTTTATCTCTTTTGGACTTTAAAGATAAAGCCCATGATATATTTCGTCGTTGGTATATTGATGGTCGTCTATATTATCAGAAGGTAATTGAAAATGGGGGAAAGAATGGTATCAGTCAACTTAGATACATCGACCCCAGAAAAATTCGTAAGGTAAGAGAGATAAAAAAAGAAAAGATCCCCGATACCGGGGTCGAAGTAATAAAATCGATTGATGAATTTTTCATTTACAATGAAAGAGGTATTAATTATTCGCCCGGGGCAGCCGCCTCTCCTTCAGCCGGCAATGGTGGATTAAAAATTACTGTAGATTCAATCGCTTTCTGTCATTCAGGTTTGATCGATCTTGATCGAAATGTAATTTTAGGCTATCTGCATAAGGCTATAAAACCAGTAAATCAGCTAAAAATGATGTCAGACTCTCTGGTCATTTATAGATTGGCCAGAGCACCCGAGCGTAGAATTTTTTACATTGATGTTGGTAATCTGCCAAAGGCAAAAGCCGAGCAGTATATGAAAGATATCATGACACGCTATCGCAATAAGATAGTTTATGATTCATCCTCAGGCGAAATAAGAGATGATCGTAAATTTATGAATATCCTGGAAGATTTCTGGCTACCCAGAAGAGAAGGGGGTAGGGGAACGGAAATTACAACTCTCCCGGGAGGAGAGAATCTAGGTCAAATTGCCGATATAGAGTTCTTTCAAAATAAAGTCTATCAGGCTTTGAATGTTCCGACCTCACGATTTCAGACGCAATCGGGATTTAATTTCGGACGCGCGGCAGAAATATCTAGGGATGAGATAAAATTTGCTAAATTTGTTGGAAGACTAAGAAGAAGGTTTAATGATCTTTTTGATGATCTTCTAAAAACCCAACTTATTCTTAAAAATATTATTACTCTGGATGACTGGCAGCAGATTAAAGAAAAAATTGACTATAGGTATGCCCAGGATCAATATTTTCAAGAAATTAAAGAAGCCGAAAATCTTCGAAATCGACTGGATGTTTTAAATAGTGCTTCTCCCTATGTTGGTACTTACTTTAGTAAGAATTATATTCGTAAGAATATTCTTAAGTTGACCGATGAAGATATAGAAGACATTGAACAAGAAAATGAACAAGATCCTTCATTAGATGCTGCTGGAAGACCGGGGTCTATTCAGGCTGCAGGATTATCTAAAGAGCTCCCGAAAGGCAATCCAGATGCTGAACAACAGCTGCAGCGGTAATAAATATTATATAATTGGAGAAAAAATGGATATCCAACAACAAATTAATGATATGATAGATAAAATTATTGATGGAGACAATACATCGGCCCGTCAAGATTTTGAATCTTTGGTGAATCAAAAATTAGAACTAGCTATAGACGCTAGAAAGATAGATATTGCACAATCTATCTATTCTGATAATGAGTCAGAGCCAGAATCAGAAACAGAAGCAGAGGAAGAGACTACAGATGAATCAGAATAAATTAGAAGATTTAGAAGAGACTAAGTCCGCACCCAAGGGCTTTCACTTTACCAGAGATGGTAAGCTAAAGAGGGGTGATGCCAACAGAGATGGTTCTGGAGGCCCCATGCTTAGATCTGATCCTTTAGATAAGCAACGTTCTAAAATTCCTCCAGTATCGGAGGCTAAATTTGACCTTGACATGTCTCATTCTAAAGCTATTGCAACTGCAAGATCTTCCGAACCTGAAATGAAGCACAGAGTGTCGGTTACTGTTTCGGATCCTCAACACACGATGGTAACCAAGCGCGGGGAAAAAGTAGAAAAGCGTATTAGAGTTTCCGCAAAAGATCAAGAGTCTGCTGTGACGTTAGCTAAGAATCTTTATAAAAAGCAAGGCTATAAAATTCATAGTGCCGAGCACATTGGAATAGTAGAAGCGGTTGACCTGGAAGAAGCAAAATATCAAAAATTATCAGCTCAACAAAAGTTTAAAAACTCTATGAAACGCGCCGGGTATGATATGGATGCAGGAGCTAAAAGATTACAAGACTTATTAGCTAAGCAAAAGAAAGAACGCGAAGAAAGAGAAAAGCAAAATGTAGCGGAAGCAGGCCCTTTTAGCTATGGCGTTAAACCACCTCGTAAAGGTTCAGTTGCTTATAATGCTATGATGAAGCGTAAAGAACAAGAAAAAAATAAAAAGCCTTCCGAGCCTAAAGATCAGATGGTAGGTACAGCTAAATTAACTAAAGAAGATGCTGAACTGGTTAACGAAGCAGTAACAGTTAAGAAAGCCAATTACTCTTGGGGTAAAATGGTTACCGTTCATCACGGTGCAGAAACTTCCTATCCTCTTCACCCTGAACATCAAGCCGCTATTAAGAATTTAAAACCAGGCGAGTCAACTTCTTTTACCGATGAGACAAATCGTAAGGTAACAGCTTCAAGAGAGGACAATGTGGTTTATCTTTCAGGAAGAGGTTCTAACAAAAAGACAGCAGTTGCATATAGTCATTTTGCAGAGGGAGCTATGAATTCATTTAAGCAATTAAGAAATAAATTAGAAGAAAAAACCCTAACTCCAGCTGAAATGAAAAAGCGCGAAGAAGTAGCTAAGGCTATTGAGCGTGAGAACCCAAACATGCCTATGGGTATGAAAATGGCTATTGCTACAAAGACCGCTAAGCGTGTTGCAGAGGAAGAAGAATTAGACGAAGCCAAAGCAATGAAATTAATGTCTAATGATGAACTTAAAAAACAACACGATGAGATAGAGCAAAAAATAAAAGCAAAAGGGGGTGTAAGTACAAATCATCCCTTAGTGCAAAAACAAAGAGTTATTAGAACTGTTTTAGCAATGAGAAAAGCTAAAGGAATAACTGAGGAAGTAGACGACGAAGGTAATATGGCTAGAGGCCAGCTAATGCGTATGGTTAATCAAGCCTCCGCACTTGCTCCAATGATGGATGATTACAAACAGCTAGATGGATGGGTGCAATCTAAGTTAACTATGGCATCTGATTATCTTGATTCTGTTCACGACTATCTGATGCATAACCGGCAAGATGTCGACAAGTAAGGTTAAAAATGGCAGATAAACATATTCTTAAAAAAACCCGTAGACAAGCCGCCGTCAAAGTACATGGTACTGGCAGCGCTACCATTGATATTTACGAACTAGCATATTCTGATCAAACTATTACAGAGGCAAATCTTGAATTAATGCTAACAGATGCTGCTTTTATGACAACGGCTGCAGGTAATGTAAAGCGAGATGGTAATATTATACTTGTTATGCCCTCGGGTTCCGCTGATTCATTTAACTTTACTGCAGATTTAGGAGTAAATTTAAATGAAAAAGCAAATGCTAATATCGTAGTAAACCTTGGATCAACTGAAGGTGTTTGTATTTTACAGTTTAGCAAGGGTGCAGGATATAATGATCCCAATAGACAAAATCAAGGACCAGGATCACTATGAAGCTAATTACTGAAACAACCCATGATATTCGGTTTTTATCCGAACAAAAAGAGAACGGTAAAAATTACTACATCGAAGGCATTTTCATGCAGTCGGAGCGTGAAAACAAAAATGGTAGAGTTTACCGTAAACCAGTAATGGAAAAGGCTTTGGGTGAATATCAGAAGCTTATAGCCGAAAAAAGATCCCTAGGAGAACTGGGACATCCTCCAACACCACAGATTAACCTAAATCAGGTCTCTCATCTTATTACTGAATTAAAGTTTGAAGGTAATGATGTTATCGGTCGTGCTAAAATTCTTGATACTCCAATGGGTAAAATAGCACAAAATTTTATCGAAGAAGGTGTGGGAATAGGTGTTTCTTCCAGAGGATTAGGTTCTCTTAAAGAAAAAAACGGTGTTAATGAAGTTCAAGATGACTTTCATCTAGCAACAGTTGATATTGTTGCAGACCCGAGCGCACCCGACGCTTTTGTTCATGGTATAATGGAGTCAGCTGAATGGATTTTAGAAAATGGAATATGGAAAGCTATAGATATTGAATCAGCACAGAAAACTATTAAGAAAGCTTCGAAGTCTGAGTTATCTGAGACTAAACTTAGAATTTTCGAAGCATTTTTAAGAAATATCAAGTGACCAAACCATATAAATATAATAGTTAAACAAATACTCTTAGGAGAAAACGGATGTCGGTCGAAAACAAAATTAAAGAGTTGCTTTCTCGTTCCAGCGAGAAGCAACAACTGACTGAAGGCGAGATTGTTACTGCTGCTACCAAGGCTGCTGCCGCTACTTCGAAGGATACTTCTAAAGCCGCACAAGCTGCAGTTGCAGGTGATACAACACAGCCCAAACAAGGTTCATCTCAAGATGCATCTTTTACAACACATGATGAGGATGAAGAGAATCCAGGAGCAAAGGCTTCTGCTGGTATCTCCATGGCCGGTCTTCCATCGTCAAAGGGTGATGCAAAATCGGTTAAGATGGCTGCCATGGAAGAAGTAGAGCTTAATAATGAGGAACAGGAAAACATTTCCAATCAGCTTAACTTAATCTTTGGCGAAGAACTTTCAGAAGAATTCAAAACCAAAGCTACTTCTATTTTTGAAGCGGCTGTTATTGCTCGCGTTAATAGCGAGATGGAAAAGATTACAAGTAAGTTAGAAGAACAGTCAGCCAATCAACTGTTAGAATTTAAAGAAATTCTGGTTGAAAAAGTTGACAGCTATTTAAACTATGTAGTTGATCAGTGGATGGAAGAGAATCAGCTTGCTGTTGATACCGGGCTGAGAACAGAAATTACCGAGGACTTTATTACTGGCCTTAAAAAATTGTTTACCGAGCACTACATTGAGGTTCCAGAAGAAAAATATGAGGTACTTGATGAACTTCAGACAAAATCTGAAGAACTCCAAGCCATGTTAGACAATGTTATTGGCGAAAATGTAGAGCTAGCAAGAGAACTTTCCAATCTAAAAGCGGAAATGATCTTGGATGAACAGACAAAAGGTCTTGCAGCTACTGAAGCTGAAAAGCTAAAGAAGCTGGTTGAAGGTGTCAATTTTGATTCGGAAGAACTTTATCGTGAAAAAGTAACTGTAATTAAGGAAAATTACTTCCCCAAAGCAGCTAAAATATCACCCGAGGAGATCTTAGTTGAAGAAAGCAACGCCAGAGGGGCGACTTTCGATACCAACGATACGATGTCAAAGTACGTTCAGTCTATTTCTAGAACAATCAAAAATCGTTAATATATAAATATATATTTAACGTTCACCCAAAGGAGAAGGTAATGTACCTATCAGAACAACTACAAGAAAAATGGGGTAAGGTTCTTAACCACGGCGACCTTCCCGAAATTAAGGATGCTTATAAGCGTACAGTAACTGCCGTTCTTCTGGAGAACCAAGAAAAGGCTCTTCGCGAAGATCGTCAGATGTTATCGGAGCTAGCACCCGCTAACAACTCTTTCGAGACCTCTGGAATCGATCGCTACGATCCTATTCTTATTGGTCTGGTTCGTCGTGCTATGCCTAATCTAATGGCATACGATATCTGCGGTGTTCAGCCAATGACTGGCCCAACAGGTCTAATTTTCGCAATGCGTTCAGTATACGGCAACGTTCGCACAGATTCTGGACTAACTGAAGCTCTTTTCAATGAAGCTGATACTGATTTTTCTTCTTCTGGTTTTGATTCTGCTTATGCAGGTACACCTAAGAATGGAACCCATCTGGGTTCTAATCCTGTAGATGGTTCTTATACAACCGGTAAAGGCATGACAACAGCCGAGGGTGAAGCGATGGGAGATTCTTCTTCCAATGCATTCGGTTCAATGGCATTTGCAATTGACAAGACCACCGTTACCGCTCGTACTCGTGCTCTAAAGGCCGAATATACACTTGAACTCGCACAAGATCTTAAGGCCGTTCATGGTCTTGATGCTGAGTCCGAGCTATCAAACATTCTTTCTCAGGAGATTATGTTTGAAATTAACCGCGAAGTAGTTCGTACAATTTACACAGTTGCTAAGGCTGGATCTCCTGCTACAGCAACCGCCGGAACTTTCAACCTGGACGTTGACTCCAATGGTCGTTGGTCTGTCGAGCGTTTCAAGGGTCTGTTGTTCAACATCGAGCGTGATGCCAATCATATCGGTCAAGATACTCGTCGTGGCAAGGGTAACTTCATCGTCTGCTCCGCCGACGTTGCTTCCGCCCTATCAATGGCCGGTGTTCTGGACTATGCACCTGCTCTATCAACCAATCTAAATGTTGATGATACAGGCAATACATTCGCCGGTGTTCTGAATGGACGTTATCGTGTTTATGTTGATCCATATTCAGCAAACCTGGGCGCTGCTTCACAATTCTATCTGGTTGGTTACAAGGGTACATCACCATATGATGCTGGTATGTTCTACTGCCCTTATGTTCCTCTACAGATGGTTCGTGCTGTCGATCCTAACTCGTTCCAGCCAAAGATCGGCTTCAAGACTCGTTACGGAATGATTGCTAATCCTTACGTAACAACTAACGCCAACAGCGCAGTAGCTGACGCAGATACTTTTACGGCTAACCGTAACCAATATTATCGCCGTACCAAGGTTGTAAATCTAATGTGATAATATATCCAGCTATCGTGACTGGGAAAC
>OGWH01000015.1_pt1 | contig 23335 bp, 35 predicted proteins | sample 1575971 | NCBI WGS metagenome assembly OGWH01 (sample SAMN07581554, study PRJEB24739) | freshwater metagenome
TCTAGAACAGTCAGCTCAGAAAGGTTTGACCGATTCTGGTTTAAAAATTTCAGAAGAAACTTTTGAAACAGTTAATGTCAGCAAGGTAATTTTAAAAAACAGAAAAGATTTTTCAAAGATAAAGGTTTGAGATGAAAACTTTAGGAAGCAATAAACTGTCATCCACATTATTATCAAAAAGAATGAATGATATTCCAGAATTGGATATTCCTATGCCTCTTAGAGTTTCGGAATATGCTAGCAATTCTATAAACAATATGCAAGTTTCTCATAATGTATTACCCGAAGTAATTTCCCAACCAAAGCCAGCACCAAAAGGGCAGATTCCATATGCTTTACAAAAATTATTATTAGCAATGCGAAAACCATTTAATAAATAATTATGTCTAAGGATATTACATGAATATAACTGTGGTTGGTGCTAAGGATAGAGAATTAACTAATCTTCTGAAACTTGCTGCAGAATCATTCGCAGATAAATTGCTATCTAAGCAGTTAAAGAAAAATATCAATTTGAAAATTCAGATACTGGATGATTTAGAGGTTGGTGGATATTGTGATTGTGAAGAGAATTGGCCTTATCCTCCTAGAGATTTCATCCTTGAGATAGGAAGAACTAAGAAAAAGATATTCATGTTCTTAGTTCTTGCACATGAAATGGTGCACCTTAAACAGATGGCTAAGGGTGAGATGAAAGACAAATATGTTAAGAATAAATATTACAAAGTGTGGCAAGGTCAGTTAGTTGAAGACAATGTTTCCTACTGGGATCAACCTTGGGAGATCGAAGCTTACGGTCTAGAAAATGCGTTGGTGGCTAAATTTTTACTTGAGCACGATCTTTATAAAACTTTAAAACAGAAACCATCTACTTGGTTCGCAAAAATAAAAAGGGAGGAAAAACAAGAAGAAGCCCAAAACAATAACTAAAAGGAGATGGTATGGAAAATATTACTTTTTCATTGATGGATATGATTCAAATTGCTTTACAATTATTAGCATGTTACTTATGCTGGAAATGGGGACATCAACGGGGCATAGTAGATACGATTAATTACTTTGAATCACAGGGGGTGATCGAGGTAACAGATAAGGAAAAGGATAAAGCATAATAACCGATCCCGGAGAAATCCGGGATTTTTGTTATCCGAAAATCAATGACTTACGATGCCTTTTGAGGGCTTGACAATCTAACCATTTGGCTTTATAATATAAAAAATGGAGAAAAAGATGAAGACCAAAGCAGAACTCAGAGCAGAAGCGGAAGCCGAACTCGCAGTATTTCAATTAGCCGGCGGAACCGTAGAACGGGTCAAAGAACGCAGACCCCCGAAAGTTCGGACAGCCAATGCTAAGAACAAGGGTGGACGTGTTTTCAGTGATCCGACCGCAAGGTTCCCGAAGCGATGAATTATAGAATAGGGTCCTCGGTAGAGATTACTACCAAAACTAAATCTAATCTGCTTGGGGTAGACTACGACATACGTACCTATAAAGGTAAAGTTGTAGAAAACCCGAATTGGTTAAGTTCGGACTACGTGAGTGTAGCTACCGGTAATCCGAACTATCCCGTATCCATGATATTGAAATCCTTTATTATTGGATATAAGAAAAGCGAGGATCAAGCTAAAAGCAGGATCTTCAAAGTGACCTCAAGACAATCCAAGAAGACATATACTGTTTTCTATTCGGATGGTAAAGCGATCTGTGATTGTTTGGGTTACCAGTTTCGCCAATATTGTAAGCACTCCAAAAAAGTGCTTGACAAGGTGAACGATAGATGTTAAAATTATGTTGTGAGCGGTACTTTTAATCAACCAAAGGAGTTGTTATGACATTTACAGTTGCAGGTGTTTCTACACAGAATGGTGTGACCAAGGTTCGTTTTGCGAACGATCTCGTATCCCGCACCAAATTACTCGCAAAGGGCGGGCATTCTCCCCTCGAACTTATCGAACTTCCAAAACCAATGACCAAGGCCGAGGCATGCAAACATCTCCTCGATACCGGCGGAGTGTTCGAACAATGGAAAGATCTTATTACTCAGACCATGGACAAGAAGTCCGGCGTAGCCAAAGTTGCTAAGCCAAAGATTGCCAAACCTAAAAAGGTGAAGGCAAATGTTGCTGCAGTTAAGACCGCAGCAAAAGTTAAGGCTGTTGCTGATAAGATCAAGAAAGAAGAGAAGGAAGAGTTCGATATCGAAGAACTCGAAGAAGCATTGATGTAATCTTCAGAGACCGAAAGGTCTCCTGGTATCGTTCTTTAAAAAATTTAAAAAGTCTTTGCCCGGGTAGTAAACAGGTAGACGCGAGGGACTAGTCCCTCGCTATAAAAAGGCGTGCCGGTTCGATTCCGGCCCCGGGCACCATAGTGAAGCACATTGCTCTCAGCAACACAGAGCATCCGCGGAGAGGACTGATCACGCTGGATTATTCATCCAGGCTGCACATTCGACGACTCAGCAGTGTGCTTCACTATGGTATCATGCACCCATCATCTAGAGGCCCAGGATATCGCCAAGCATTTCAAACCCCGGTCGCTCCGGTCTGGTGCCTAAAAAAGAGATGGATGAGTGTGCTTCAATATGGTTTCTGGATGACGGGCGGCATTGGCGACCGCAGCTGACTGTAAATCAGTGCCTTCGGGAACGGGGTTCGAATCCCTGGTCATCCACCAATTATTCATGACGGAATCCGCCACCCTCAGTTATTCCATTTTGAAGTTCGAAGAATCCGTAATGATACTTATCAATGATCTTTAACATCTCCTTAGCAACTTCTATTCTTCTATCAAATGTGTTAAGATCATTTTGCCTAGCATCTAGGGCATTAGTTAAGAAAGAAGAAAAGATGTCCTCTATTTCTAAATCATCTTTTATTCTTATCTTAGATTTAACTAAACTCAATTTTGAGATATAGGTGTTACTGTTAACTTTATCATTTTCTAAATTTGTTATGGATTTTTCTAATTCGTTTTTACATATGTCGAGTATATTATCTGTATCAGGGTTAATATTTGGCAATATCATAAAGAATAAATTAGAAAGATTCATCTTTGCTTCTTGATAGATATCTATCCTTCGATTGACAGTACCACTCTTGTCATATTCCGATCTTTGCTCAGGATCACTTAGTACTTCATATGCTAATTTGAGTTCTTTAAATTTTTCTTCATCACCTCCCATATCGGGATGATGTATGCGAGCGAGTATTCTATATTGATGTTTAATTTGTTCTTGCGTACAGTCTTTAGATAGACCGAGTATTTCGTATAAATCTTGCATGGTATTTATTCTTTGTGCACTAGACTATAATATATATTTGTCTGTTCCGGATTAGCTCAGCGGTAGAGTAGATGACTGTTAATCATTTGGTCCCTGGTTCGAGCCCAGGATCCGGAGCCATTTCGCCGCTTTAGTATAATGGTAATACAGTGGATTTGTAATCCTCTGATGGGAGTTCGATTCTCTCAAGCGGCACCAAGGATACAATTATGATTATTTCAATTCTTTCAGACAAAAAAGTAAAAGTTTTAGAATCATTTTATACTCTAATACGAAACAATAATACAATACCTTGTTTTTTATCAAATGAGGGTATACTTACTTCCGAAGTTTGGTGTTCTAATAATATACTAACTTACATAGATAAATTTGATTCTAGTAATATTACTTGGCATTTTAGAAAAATTTTAACTGAACTAAAGTTATCTGTAGAATACTATCATAACGCAAGATTAGAATATAAATTTGTTCATTTTTTCGATTATGGACACTTTGAAGGTTCTGCTATGGATTGGCACGATCATGTGAATGCGGAAGATTATGTTTTTATAATTTACTTAAATGATTGCACCGACGGAGAAACTATCTTTGACAAAAATGAGTTAGTAAAACTAATACCATCAAAAGGATTAACTGTATATTTTGATAGTAAAGTCCCTCATTGTGCTGCATATTCTAAGAATAAAAAGATATTAGTAGGAGGTTTAAAAATAATAAACGGAGTGTAGCGCAGTCTGGTAGCGCATCTGCTTTGGGAGCAGAGGGTCGGGAGTTCGAATCTCTTCACTCCGACCATAGTATCGCGGCGGTAGTTCAATGGTAGAATGAGAGCCTTCCAAGCTCACGACACGGGTTCGATTCCCGTTCGCCGCTCCAACATTTTAGGTACCATATGAAAAAATTAGCAATTATAGGAAAAGGCACCGCAGGTTGTTTAAGTATAGCGCACTATATGTATTATACTGATTGGGAAATAGATTGGTATTATGATCCAGAAACAAAAGCCCAACCAGTAGGTGAAGGTGGGAACCTAGCCTTTCCTCCCATGCTTTTTAAAATCTTAAATTTTGATTTTAGAGATCTAAAAAATTTACAAGGTACATCCAAACTAGGAATACGAAAAATAGATTGGTCGTTACACAATCAAGATTTTACTCATTTATTTGTACCCGGGCAGCATAGCTATCATTTTGATGCAACTATTTTGCAGAAATATGTAGAAGAAAGATTTGAGTCCGATGTTAGAGTCAAAATGATAGAAAAAAGAATTATCAATAACGAAGATGTAGATGCCGATTTCGTAATGGATTGTTCCGGTAAACCAAAAAGTTTAGAAAATTTTACTATACCTAAACATATACCCGTAAATGCTGTACATGTAACTCAATGCGAATGGGAAAGACCAGAATTTGAAGTTACGATTGCCTTGGCTATGAGGCATGGTTGGGTCTTTTTAATACCTCTGCAAAATCGTTGCAGTGTCGGATATCTATATAACGCAGATATCAATACATTAGATGATATTAAATCTGACGTCCCGGAAGTATTTACTAGGTTTAATTTGACTCCAACAGAAAAAACGAATAGTTTTAGATTTGATAACTATGTGAGGAACGAAAATTTCAAAGGTAGGATATCTTATAATGGAAACGCATCGTTCTTTTTAGATCCGATGGAAGCAACATCTTTAACTTTCGTGGAACAAGTATTAAGAATTTCTTATGATATTTGGCACGGATCTATGACACCCGATCAAGGTAATTATAGGTTTAGAAAAAAATTAAAAGAAATAGAACAAATGATAATGCTGCATTATGCCGCAGGGTCAATTTATAAAAGTAAATTTTGGGATTATGCTAAACAAAATGGTATGACTTGCTTGAAAGAACTTTTGAATGATGCAGAATTTGTGGATTGGTTCAATAATTCCCCCCAAGATAATTTCATGATAAATGATCGTCATGAATATGCTACTTGGTCAGCTACATCTTTTAAACAACACTTCCTAGAGTACAAGTTAGTATAGCTTAAGATATTTACTTCAAACTTTTTGCTTGACTTCTATTCACTAGACTTTATAATTTAATTATGCGACTGTAGCTCAGTGGATAGAGCAACGGTCTAAATTTATGTTTTTATAAATAGAATAAAGCGTCTATGGTGAAAGGGATATCACAAGGGTCTTCTAAACCCTAATTCCAGGTTCGAATCCTGGTAGGCGCACCATTCTAATTAGGAGACATAAATGTCTATTTGTAAACATTGCAAAAAAGAGTTTGAGAAAAAAGAGATTGCTAATCATTCTAGATGGTGTGATTTAAATCCTAAACGAAGTCAATATAATAAAGATTTAACTAAAGCAAGAGCTGCTAAAAAGAATTTTAAAAATCAATATTCGTACGGTGCTGTTTGTTCTGAAGAAACTAAAGAAAAACAAAGATTAGCATCAACCGGTAGAACACACACAGAAGAAACTAAACAACTTCTTAGAGAAAAAGCATTGGCATCGCCGCATAGAAGATTAAAGAAAGGTACTGTAGAATATAAAGGTATCTTATTAGATTCTTCTTGGGAGTTGGAGTTAGCAAAACGCTTAGATGAATTGGAAATAAAATGGGTTAGGCCTGATCCAATACCTTGGGTAGATGAAGAAGGTGTAACACATAATTATTTTCCAGATTTCTATCTAGAAGATTATGATTTGTTTTTGGATCCTAAAAATCCACAAGCGATTAAAGTACAAAAGAAAAAATTAGATAGTCTATTGACACAGTACAAAAACATTGTTATTATAGATTCTATAGAAAAATGTAAACAGTATAGCGTCTAGGTCAGAGGTTCGATCCCTCTCAGTCGCGCCAGTTCTTTAAAAATTTGCTCCCATAGCTTAACGGTAAAGCTCCGGACTTATACCCCGGCGATGCCTCTAGATGAGGGGATGATCTCAGTTCGAATCTGAGTGGGAGTACCATATATGCCCTGGTGGTGAAATAGGTAGACATAAAATCTACCTAGTTTCTATGTGTTTATTATAAATAAATAGAAACTACTGGAGGATATATGTTAGAAATTACAGAATTTATTACTAGAAGTAGAGAAGAGCGAAGAAGTCATTTAGATTTAACGGAATCATGCTGCGAAAGAGGAGGAAACTCTACGAATCATAAAGGTGTTTTAGCTCAATATTTAGATACAACTATTCCAAGAGGCAGAATACTTTTATGCCATGCATGTAATAACGAAAAATGTTCTAATCCAAAACATCTGTACTGGGGAACCGATAAAGAAAATATTGTATTGGACAATCCTAATTGGAAAACTGTATGGGAAAGGCGTGTTGAAAAGTATGGTTATGATGAGGCATGCAGGATGAATTCTAGAGGAAACAAATCCGCAGGAGGAAAGGCAAATAAAGGTAAACCTAAGTCAGAAGAACACAAGAAAAAGATTGCGGAAGCAATTAAAAGAAAATATAATTTAAATAATGCTCCGATGGCGTAATTGGTAGCCGCAATGGACTTAAAATCCATTATCTTCGGGTGTGCCGGTTCGAGTCCGGCTCGGAGCACCAGTATCTAAACGGCGCGCCGGTTCGAGTCCGGCCCTGGGCACCATCTATTGTTATTATTAAAAAATACAATGAAGAAATAGACGTAAATTTATAAAAACTATTAATATATAATTTTTTAAGCAGTAAAATCCTCAACCATAAATAGGAGTTTTGAATTGAAAACCATTGGCAACAAACTTACTAATTTCGCAGTCACCGGTGTCCGTCCAGGAGCCCTCTCACCAGATGGCGCATTTGAAACCATCACACAAAATTCTTTCCCCGGTAAGTGGAAAGTGATCATGTTCTATCCCAAAGATTTTACTTTCGTATGCCCGACCGAGATCGTCGCATACGATAAACTCAACGGTGACTTCGATGATCGCGATGCAGTCCTTCTCATGGGTTCTACTGACAACGAGTTCTGCAAACTCGCATGGAAGAATGCTCACGAAGATCTCAAGAAGACCACATCTTGGATGTTCGCAGATACCCTCCGCGATGCTCGGGAAGAGTATAATAATGGAGTGTTCGAAGAGATCAGCCCAAGCGGTTTGGCTCATCAACTCGGTGTTATCGACACCGCGACAGGTGTCGCACTCCGTGCAACATTCATTGTTGATCCTGAGAATGTCATCCAGCATGTAACAGTAAACAATCTCAACGTTGGTCGTTCTGCAGAAGAGACCCTGCGCATCCTAGATGCTCTCCAGACCGGTGAGCTCTGCGCATGTAATCGAGCAGTAGGCGGAGAGACACTCTAAGAAAGGAAAAGGACAATGAACTTCAACGAACTGTTTTATTATTTGAAGAAGTATCATTGTCCCACCTGCCAAGTAGGAGGTGGGCAATGACCGCATGGGTAGATCATCTTAAATCAGTAATCCCAGATTATGCCAAGGACACGAAACTCAATCTAGATAACGTTGTCAATCGCAGTTCCCTGGATCAAGCATTGGCAGAGGGTTGCGCTCTAGCAGCAGTATTTGCTACGGGCAATACCAAGCTTTGGACTTGGATGCAGACTCAGATCCAAGACACCAAGGAAGTGGAAGCAGCCATCACCGCAGCTAGCCTCATGGGTATGAATAATGTATGGTATCCATATGTCGAGACGGCAGAGGATCCAAACCTTTCAGGTATGCCAGCTCAGCTTCGTATGAATGCGATCTCGACGCACGGCGGTACAACTAAAGCAAATTTCGAAGCATATAGCTTGGCTGCAAGTATCGTTGGTAAGTGTCATTTCTGTGTTAAAGCTCACTACGAGACTCTAAAGAAAGAAGGTTTTACTACTGAACAGCTCAGAGATATTGGGCGAATCGCGGCAGTCATGACAGCAGTATCTAAAGTAATGCAAAATTAGTGCTTGACAACGACACCGATTGATATTATAATTATAATATGAAAAGTTTTAATGCCCTGGTAGCTCAGTTGGTCAGAGCAGTCGACTCCAAAAATTTATTTTTTATAAATAAAATAAAAGGAGTCGACTATGCTCATCTGTATGTTTTGTAGTAAAGAATGTAAGAATTCAAATTCAAAAAGAAATCATGAGCGTCTCTGCAAATCCAATCCTAACAGGCAAATTCCCCCGCCAAAAACAGACAGCTGGTTTAATGCTATGCATTCGAAAAAAGGGTCAGGCTCTAATCAATGGGTGAAAGCTAAACAGAGTGGTGTTACTTATATTTTGCGAGAAGAAACAAGAAAAAAGCTCTCTGATTCAGGTAAAAAACATGTGTGGAGCGAAGAAAGAAGACGAATACATTCTGAAGCAATGAAAAAAGCAGTACAACAAAATCCTGAATCTTATACTTCTTCTAATAGGGGCAGAACTAAACAACTACTTGTAGATGGTATTAAGTTTCAAGGTAAATGGGAATTGGAGTTTTATCAGTATTGCAAAGACAATAACATACGAATAGAAAGATCTAATGAATGGTTTGAATATGAGTGGAATGGGACAAGAAAGTATTTCCCTGATTTCTTTTTACCCGACTTAGAATTATATGTTGAAGTAAAAGGATACGAGACAGACCGGGATAGAGCTAAGTGGAGAGACTTTCCTAAGCCGTTAAAAATAATACGTAAACAAGATATAATTAATATTCGCAAAGGTTGTTTTGGGGGCCTGTAGCTTAATGGAGAAGCGTGGTGCTCATAACGCCGGGAGTGTTGGTTCGATTCCAACCGGGCCCACCAAAGCAACTTTCAATCGATTGGTCGGGGGTTCAAGTCCCTCCCGGGGTACCAAGTTTTCAGTTTTACTAAATTATAAAATAATGAGCAATCCCGATGTCGTATAATGGCATTACGCTGGTCTCCAAAACCAGTCACGGCAGTTCGATTCTGTCCATCGGGGCCATTAATCAATTTAGGATGAACATGAAAAAAATAGATCTCCAAGAAGTTAAAAGCTTCATTCAAGAACAATCCCCCTCAACTAAAATATACATCGGTTGTGATTCCGAACGATTCCGTGTCAACGGTATTTGGTATGCAGATTATATCCTTGCCATCGTAATACACATCAATGGTAAAAATGGATGTAAACTCTTCGGTGAGGTTGTTCGAGAAAGAGACTATGATCAAAAGGTTAATCGTCCTCGTTTTCGTTTGATGAATGAAGCTTATAAGTTATCTGAGCTATATCTTAAATTGGCAGATGTGCTGGTAGATAGAGAGGTCGAAGTTCATCTAGATATCAATCCAAATGAGATGCACGGATCAAACTGTGTGATGCAGGAAGCCATAGGATATATACGAGGTACTTGTAATGTTATACCCATGGTTAAACCGAGAGCATTTGCAGCATCATACGCTGCGGATCGTTTGAAAGATTTAAAAATTGCTTAGGAGGCATTATGCATAATAATATGACAGAGAAAGAAAAAGATTTTGGTCGATATACTTCCGAAAAGGCAGCATTGCAGATCGGTAATCTTTATGATATGGTTCTGGTTGCTAGTTTACGTGCAAGGGAAATGAAAAAGAAAAAATTCAATCTCCCGACACGAGAGACTTTGGCTGCTGTTCGAGAAATTGAGGAGGGTAAGGTAGGCAGGGAGTATCTAGAAAGGATAAAATAGTCCTTGACAGATTGTTAAAGATATATTATAATTATTTTGTAGTTTAAAATACTACAGTTAATCTTTATTTGAATGGAGAAAGTTATGTTGAAAGATAAAGTTTTGAATGTTCTTAAAAGTGGTCGTCAGTTTACCCCAGCTCAACTTGCAGGGCTGACTGGTACTTCCGAGGACTCTATCCGTCCTCGCATCAGCGAACTCCGTGCAGACGGTTTCGCTATCTATAGCAACACTACCAAAAATGGCAAAACCGCCTATCGCCTTGGTAACCCAAGCCGTCGCATGGTAGCTGCTGCTTACGCAGTCGCCGGAAGCCAAGTCTTCGGCGCTTAAGAAATGACACGAGCACACCCCGCCTCCCAACTAGCGCAATGCTAGTAAAGTGCTCCCGCAAGGCGTAAGCGGGTTTTACTGAGGATACCATGAATATTGATTTTGATACTGATGCAGAACTAAGAAAAGAAGCAAAACGTCTTTATCAGATTCGAAGATTAAAAGCGAGAGAACTGACTTCTGAAGAAGCAGAACTCGTAGAAAAATTTGCAAGCTGGGATTATAATAGAATTAAATCTAAATTGACCCCAGCAAAGAAAGCAGCGATTCGCAAGAAAGCTAGGGAATCGCATAGGGCAAAGAAAGCATTGCCCGAGAACTTCGGTAAACTAGAATATACCGCTCTCAAAGCTAGGGTAGCTGCGAAAGCGAAAGAAGGTCGTAAGCTAGGATTTAATCTAACCCCAGAATATATTCAGAAGGTGTTTGATGATTGCGAAGGAAAGTGTTCTATCACAAAGATTCCTTTTAATATGGAACTCGGAAAAGGCAAAAAACGAAATCCTTTTCGTCCGAGCGTCGACAGAATCGACTCTAATAAGGGATATGTTAAGAACAATATTCAAATCGTTCTCACGATTGTAAATACTATGAAGATGGATTACAACGACGATGTACTGCATCAGGTTGTCAAAGCATGGTCAGAACACATCTAAAACTTGTACAAGTTCCCCTTTAGCGCCCGTCGGGGCGCTTTTTTTATGTATGCACAGGATATAAATAATAGAGTTACTATTTATAGAGAACCAATTATGTTTAGTTTTAGCTCTTTTATGGATAAAGGTCCAGATATCGTAGGACATTATCATCATCCTGAAAAAACTAATTACCATTTAGTTAAAATGGATAATAAAGTACATCATCTCAAAGATAAGCACGGTGAGATTATGCATACATTCTATAATGCAGATAAAGATAGTATACATGAAAGTTTAACTGAGCGCGGATTTGTAAAGGGTCATCATGCAAAATTTAAATGAAAAAACTGCGTCTAAAAAAAGTTCAGCTGCTGCAGCATTTAATGCCGCAAGAGGTTCATTCAATGAACATATGTTTAGTTACTATTTAAATGGAAACAAGTGGATAGACGATGAACACGAAAAACAAGCAAACAAATATAAAGCTATATTAGATTCGGGATTAGGTCCCGAAGAGGCAAGGATTCAAGGAGACAGAGCCCACGCACAAGCGCAAGCTTTTATGGAGCATGCGAGATCCTTGGGATATTCAGGTATTGCAGAAATACATAATACCGCAAGGAGTTCTATAGAGCAGGCCACCGGAATAGATGCAACCGCACAAGAAAATCCATCAGATATTATAGTAAAATTTAAGAAAAAACCTAGGGGGGCCGCGCACGGATTTCTCGGTGCTTCTTTAAAATCTTCATCTAAGAAGATAGGATTTCATAACGGTGGCGCTGGAACTATAGATTCGGAATTGGGTACAAATCTTACGGATATAGGAAAGGAGCACCATGCCCTTTTTCAGACACAAAATAATTTACCTGCAGAAGTGGGCAAACGCGCAGCTATTATCAAAGGCGAAGGAGAAGAAAAAAGGAACAATCCTTTATATGATAAAGCATTGAAAGCAGCAGACGATACTCACCGAGATGCAAGAGATCATTTATTTGAACATTACTCGGGGATGGGGACAGAAGACCTAAGAAGTCATTTTATAAACACTTTCTTAAAAGCAAGTAATGAAAGTGCTATCCCCTGGGTAAAAGTTCAGGGTAAAGGAGGAGAAAGCGCAAGGAGACCGGCATCGGGTCATATCGAAGCATCGCATGATAATCCTGCATACCATGCAATAAAGAATGCAAAAGAAATTAGAGTAGAAAAATCTTCAGGAAGCGCATACATGAGAGTTATGGCAGATGGGCAGAAAGCTTTTTCTATTCAGGTAAAACATAACAGCACACCAATGGCATCATCTATTAAAGTGTTGGGGCAACCATAATGAAAAACTTTTTAGTTTTTTTATCAGAACAATATTTGACAGAAGAAAATAAATACATACCTCATTTATCACATTTAGCAGGAGAAGAGCATTTCTTTAGCAGAGATCGTGGTCTTGAAGATGTAAATAGAATGGACGAATTAGCTAGCTTTCTTAAAGGCAAAAATTCTACTAATGTTAAAACCGTAGGTGTTAAGGCAGATGGATCCCCTGCATTTGAAATGGGGCATGTTATAAATCCTAAAACTAACCAAAGAGAATTTGGTGTAGCATACAAAGGCGCGGCGAAAGGATTTGCATTTAATCAAGATGAAGTAAATGAAAAATTTGGACACTCTGAAGGACTTCGTTCTAAGATGTCTCAATTATTGGAACATGGCGGCAAGATAATGTCTCCTTTACATGGTATAGTGCAGGGCGATTTTATGGGAAGCCATAAAGATGGAACTATACAAAGCAAGGGGAGTAAAATTACCCATAAAGAAAATACTATAGAGTATGGATATGATAAAAATTCAACAGAAGGCAAAGCAATTGCAAGAGCAAAAATAAGTATAGCACCGCACACTAGGACAAGGGGAGAAAATGGTATAGAGTATAACATAGATACTTCAAAATTTTATCCCAGTGACGATGTACATATATTCAATAATAAATTTAATAGATCAAATGCAAAATTTCAACCTGAAGATCAAGAAGAATATGAATCCGAGCTAGCTAAAGGCAAGAATGCATTAGAAAAAATAAAAGATGTTCACGATGGATTGGTAGAGGGGCATTCAGAACATTTACAAACTTATATTAACAAAACTGTGAGAGAGGGTAGTATTCCTACTGCGGCAGGATACAGAGAACATCTAAGTCAAAAGTTGCAAAAAGAGGTCGACAAAGTTAAAACTGTTGCTGCTAAACAAAGAAAACAAGATTATCACGACAATATGATTTATGATGTGGATGAAAACATGAAACATTTTAATACTTTGTTCAAAGCACACGGACATCTTGAAAAGGCGAGAGATACATTATTAAGAACTTTGGAAAATGCAGGTCAAAATCAAGAACATCGAATTAACGGAATGTTAACTAACCCGGAGGGATTTGTAGCATCCTTTAAAGATGGTTCTGCGAGAAAGATTGTGAATAGATCTAAAGAAGGATTCTCCGGATTAAACTTAAACAAATGAAAACTTACACCATACTAAGAGAAGATTTGCGTAAATGGTTTAGAGATAAATGGGTTCGCATGGACACCAAAGGTAACATCAAAGGCGACTGTGCTAGAGAACCAGGCGAGGGCAAACCCAAATGCTTACCATTGGCTAAAGCAAGAGCCATGGATAAAGATGATAGGGCAGCTGCAGCTAGAAGAAAACGAAGAGAGGATCCTGTTGCGGATAGATCAGGAAAAGGCGGTAAGCCAATAAACGTAAGGACCAAATAATGTTTACTTTCAAACAACTAAGAGAAAAATGCTGGGTAGGATATAAGCAAGTCGGGATGAAAAAGAAGGAGGATAAAATGGTTCCTAACTGTGTCCCAGAATCCGTAGAACAACTAGAAGAAAAAAGCATACCTACCAATCCTCAACTTTGGTCAAGGGCAAAATCTCTAGCTAAATCTAAATTTGATGTTTATCCCTCAGCATATGCGAACGGATGGGCAGCAAAGTGGTATAAATCCAAAGGCGGCGGCTGGAAGTCTGGAGATTAAATGGCACACATTGTAGCGAATCTTCCTCCGGTTAAATGCTTCATAAGAAAAGAATTCCTTTATGACTTTGAAAAGGGTCAAGGGGAACTAGAACCTTGCTGGTGGATATCGATTAAGTCTCTACGAGGCCAAGCATTCCGTATAGAATCATATCTTAATAATTACGGTGCTCTATATGATAAATTACCTATAAGTGCATATTGTTGGAAACCGATAGAAGGCGAACCTTTGCCCTTAGATCATTTGCAATTATGGGATAGCTTATCATACGACATAACTGTTATTAAGAAATCTCAGTTACAATCGATGAAGTGTAAGTTTAAACTAAAAGATGGAGATTGGATGTATGGTGAATATATGTTTACTGTAGATTCAGCTCATCCGGATTTTAATATATTAGATACAGGATTCAGTGAAGATGTTGAGGATCATAAGTCATATAACTTTATCAAATGCGTCAATGGACAATTTGCAGCACAACCTAATAATAGGTTAATAATCTTAGAACCTAGCAGTAATCCGAAAGAATTAAAAGTACCAGATTTTAAAGTAGCAACGAAAAAATGGTCTGTAGAAACAGAACCTAAATGGGCATTGGGAGATACAAATACGGTGATGTATGAAAAGATTTAAAGAACACGTAATAGAAGATACTACTCGTTCTTCTCCTGATGGTGCACCAGGGACATTAAAAGCAAAGATATCGGGTAAAGTAACGATAGCTAAAGCTAATGCTCTTAAGAATAAACCAGATGCTACAGCTCATGATAAAGCACAAGCAAATTGGTTTATTAATATGCAGCGTGGGAAACGTAAGTAACTTCTTGCCTAGGACTCATAGAGAATAATAACACCATGTCAATTGAATGTCTATATATTTTGGTAAACTTTAAAGATTTATAAATAATGAGTTGCTAATTTAAATATATTCTAATGGACTTTAAAACTTATATCTCGGAAAAAGAAGAACCAAAAGAGGAAACCACCGCGGTTATGGCTTTTGGTCGCTTCAACCCCCCGACAGTTGGTCATGAGAAACTTATACAAAAGGTATCTCAGGTAGCCAAGGAACATAAAGGAGAAGCCCACGTTGTGGCTTCTCATAGTCAAGGGACGATGAAAGATCCCTTGCCCCAGGATAAAAAATTACAGTATCTCCATGCTATTTCCCCAGGTTCAGTGAAAGTATCGGGTTCTTCTAAAGAGCAGCCTTCTCTCTTTCATGTGGCATCTAAACTTCATGCTGCTGGTCATTCGCATTTAGTTATGGTTGCTGGTAGTGATCGAGTAGATGAATATCAAAAAACATTGGATAAATATAATGGTGTTCCGGGTAAGCATGGTTACTATAATTTTAAATCAATTAAAGTTGTATCTGCGGGACAAAGAGATCCGGATGCTGAGGGTGTAGAAGGTATGTCTGGAACAAAGATGAGAGATCATGCGAGGAACGGTAGGCTTGAAACCTTTAAATCGGGTTTGCCGGATGCGTTAAAACCTCATGCTGAGGAAATAGCTGATCATATAAGATCAGTAAAGGAAGATTATGAGAATCCTTATCGTTTTGATTGGGGAACCCCTGAAGGGACGGAGTATATGAAAAAGATGACGCCAGATATGAAAATGGAATGCGGAAAAGGTGAAACTTGGAGCGAAGAAAGGGGAATGTGTGTTCCTGTGAGGGAGGCATATGTTTCTGGAGAAATCTTTAAGTTAAATGATCTAGTAGAATCTACAGATGGAACTAAGGGTAAGATCGTATATAGGGGAGCAACATACGTCACTATACAATCTGAGAATGGCGACACTAAGAAACAATGGTTGAAAGACGTAAAAACTTTACAGGAAGACAATATCTCCATTACTCAGGTTAAAACAAAAATGCTTAAACCTCAGATTCCCGTATTATTAATGTCAAGAAAACAGATAGAAGAAAAGAAAACTTCTTCTAAGATTACCTACAAGGAATTAAAAGAAATGACAAGAGATATTAACTATAATGATTCTAAAGATGTTAGGATGGGTATAGATATGCATATCCCAGATCAGCATGTTAATGGTAAAACTGTAGGTTTAGTTTCTTTCAGATCTTATATTGAAAGTGAGGCCGAGAGGGTAGCTAAAGAATATCAGACTACTGTAGATAGTGTTACTCAAATGAAACAGAGTATTGATAAAGATGGACCAGGAATAGAAAATTCTCAAAATATTAAAAAATTAAGAACCGAAGTATGATTAATTTTTCAAATTTTTTACAAGAAGAAAAACAACCTGCAGATATTTCTGAAGAAGAAATCGATGAAATGGTCGATTCTTTAACTTGGAAAGATATCGAGGATTTGTATAATGAGGATGATTTTGTAAATGAAATGAATGAGGCAATCTCTGCATCTGAAAGATTGAAACGATCACAAAGAATGCGAGTTAAAGAACCTTTGTTAACTATAGCTAGAAAAATTAAACTAAAACGAGCATCCCCTATGCCTATACTAAAAAAGAGATCTCAATTGGCAGCTCGTAATTTAATTTATAAAAAAATTATGAAAAATCGAGATAAAAGTCAATTATCTCCTTCAGAAAAAGATATGATTGAATTACGAGTTAAACGTATAATGCAGGTATATAAGAATCTTCCTCAGAAACTTATGCCTAAGATAAGAGAATTAGAGCGTTCTAGATTAGCGGGTGCATAATGAAGACATTCTTAGAATTAAGAGAAAATATAACTAGTATACATCATGATAAGATTGAAAAGAGTAAAAAGGGATTTAAAACAAATCCTAAGCCTATTTCTTTACAACAAACTAAATCTGGATATGCCAATCGAATTCCTTTACGGAAAGAATTGGATATCCCTTCCGCTGTCTTGAAAAAGAAAGTAGATGCCCCAAACACTTCTTTGAGAAAAAAGTTGAAGCCAAAACAGCCAGGACTTTCTTCTAAAGTTCAGTTAAATATGGGTGAAGCTAAGAAGTGGGGTTATGAAAAGTATCGAGAGACATCTGTTGCAACAACAGGAAAGACCCCCGAGCAAAGAACTAAAGAGATAGAAGATATACAAGCTAAGCTAAAGCAACAGAAAGCTGAGTTCGAAGCAAGGCATGTTAAGAAAGGTGTTTCAGAAACCAATCAAACTCCTCCTTTCGAACCCAGCAAATCATCTAAACCGGTCACCCCCGGTAAATATGGTCAAGAATATTCTAAAGTAAGGCATCTCGCACGTATGGCAATGAAGAAAGCTGCCGAAAAAAAAGATATGAGTGAAGCAACATATCAGGGCAAAAAGGTACCCCTTAACAAACCCATGCCTGGAGATGTTGCTAAATCTAAAGTATATGTTGATCCTGATGGTGATGGTAAAGCCCAGAAGGTGAATTTCGGGGATAAGACAATGACTATTAAGAAGAATCAACCTGCAAGGAAAAAATCTTTTCTTGCTAGACATAATTGTGATGATAAGAAAGATAAGACAACCGCAGGATACTGGTCTTGTAGGGCATGGAAATAACTAATAAATAATTAAATAAGAACCGAGGAGAGTAGTATGAAAAGAGTATCTCAGAGTTTATTTGAGGAAATCCAGAAAGTTACTTCTGGGGAACTTGATGAAGCATTAACAGGCAATCAACATAAAATTGATGCTAATAAAAACAATAAAATTGATGCCCAGGACTTTCAACTTCTTCGTAAAAAGAAATCAATGAAAGAAGAAGATAAAATGGTCGATAAAGCTCATTTCTGTGCTACACATGTAGAGCATGCTGAGTATGGCCAAGGCTTCTGCATATCTGAAGCACATGCTGATCCGGATGAGAATGGGGATATCGCATGGTATACTGTTCAATTCTCCAAAAGTGTTAAAAAAATAGATACTTCTGATTTGAACATACTCCAAGCTGAGTCTCACATGCACAGCAAGAAAAAGAAGATGAAAGAAGAAGTAGAAGATCTCGCTGAAGTTTCTTATTCTGCTAAAGCTGCACGTGCGGGTAAAGATATTGGCAAACCCGGAAAACAGTTTGCAAAGATTGCTAAAAGTGCTGCTGAGCGTTATGGTAGCAAAGAGCGGGGCGAAAAAGTTGCTGGAGCAGTTTTAGCTAAACTTCGTAAAGAGGAAGTTGAAATTGAAGAAGGTGTAGCACAAACAATCATTAATCACGACGACTTTGTTATTGAGATTACAGATAATCCTACATTCGCAGATTTTTTAGCAGCAGCTAAGACATTTGTTAATGAAGAAGATGCAGTTGTTGTTGCTGAAGAATTCTTTAAAGAACAGGATGAGTCTTTAATCATTGAGGCATTTACCAAAGCAGATATTGATGCAAAGGTAAACGCTCATCAAAAAGCTGGGCATTCTGTTACTATGCCCAAGATGTCGACCAAGAATGGTCAACCTTATGCAGAGTATGTGGTAACAGATAAAGAAACCAAAGTGAGACGCAAATATATCCATCATGGAAACGTTCGTCGGGTAGAAAATATGGGCACCCCCGGCAAAAAAGATAGAGGAGAAGAATAATGTCTCAATGGGGTAAAAGACAGAAAAAGAATTTAGTTGGAACATTTATTGCTAATTTAAATAATAAAGCAGTATTTTGTTCTACCGGTAGTTTAACCGCACCTAATGTTGAACCCGGTGATGCTATCGTATTTCCAATAAGTAATGTTGAATATAGAGTAGAAAGCATCGTATCCAATACTCAGCTTCGTTTAGATGTTGTTTATGAGGGCGCAAATGCTTCTGGGTTGTCTGCATATATAACAGAGTCGCCAAAAGATTTAACTTCTCTTGGTTGGACCGCAAATGCTAGTTATACTTTCCCTGTTAGTAAACGTAATGTTTATGGTGTTAACCGTTTAGAAGTGGCAAACGCTGGTAATAAAGCGAATGGCATCAGTCACACCGGATGGGTGCATTATAAATCATACGTAGATGCTTTTGGCAATGTCAGAAATAAATCCGAGGTATTAGTTGCTATGTCCAAGAACTTCGATGCTAATGCAACAGGAGATCTATTTGTTGACGATAATGATGATCTTATCGTTAAAGGCGGCGGTGGCCCAGGCATTGAACCTTAATCTTTTTTAAAAGTATAGAATGGCAGATTTAAAACTTACTGATTTAGTACCGGCTACCGGATTATCTGACGATACAATATTTTATGCAGTTCAAGATGGTGTTAGCAAGCAGTTCTCTGCTAACATCATTTTTGAAAATTTAACTGATCCAGTACTAAAGGGCGCTATCGTTTTAGATGGTGTGCAACTCATCCGAGGCACAGATACCAGCCTTGAAATCGACCTATCTAAATCTAGGACAGAGTTCGATGTCGGTCCTTTAGTAATCTATCCTAATCTGCCAAATGCTGAAAGAGATGGTGCTGTTAAGATATTGACACTTGCAGCAGTACAGGGTGGAGCAGTAGAAATAACTGCAGCAAACTCTAATATCTATCCTAATGTTTCTATAACCATGGATCGTAGAGGCGATAGCCTCATCATGGTTTATAGTAGCAATAGTTATTCTAATGGATGGGTCATACTCGGAACTACTCCCGGGTTAAAAACCAATTTAGAATTAGATGAAGCCAATGTAACTGATGAAAGAATCAGAAGAGCTATAAGTGCAGGAAATGAAACCATACGTTATGATGAAGCTAACGGTAAGATATTTATTGGCGATCTATCTAATATTATTACTCAGGTAAGTTTAGCAAACGTTACTACTGATAATCTTCGTGAAGGTAATGTAAATTATTACTTTTCTAATGCCAGGGCGCTCTCTGCTTTAGCTCCAGATTTAAATCAGATACGTAAATTTAATGCCAATGTTATTTACGTTGCTCAGAATGGTGATGATTTGTTAGACGGCAGAACGCCCGCTAACGCTGTAGCAAATATACACGTTGGCATATCTAGATTACAAAATACTTTCCAAACGGTTCAAGTATTTCCCGGAGACTATATACTTTATAATAATCCGGTAACCATCCCAGCAAGATGTTCTTTAATTGGTAATGATCTAAGAACAACTACAATTAGACCTGAGAATCAAACTAGCGATATGTTCTATATGAACAATGGTTGCTATGTATTTGGATTCACCTTTAGAGGGCATAGAGCAGCAAATCCCGCCCAGGTTAAACAAGGAGCTGCAGTATTCTCCTATAATCCGAATGGTTCTGCAGGTAATATTGTAACATCTCCGTATATTCAGAACTGCTCATCTATAACAACTACAGGTACGGGTGTACGAGTTGATGGCAATTATGTCGGCGGGCTTCGTTCCATGGTATTAGATGCCTTTACTCAGTTTAATGAGGGGGGCATTGGCATACATTTATTAAATCAGGGATATATGCAATTGGTATCTCTGTTTACGATATGTACAGAATATTCAGTACTTTGTGAAGCTGGAGGTTTTGGTTCGATAACTAACTCTAATACATCTTTTGGTAAGTATGGTTTAGTTGCTGATGGGGTAAGCCCAAACACTAAGTCCCGCCGATCTTCTTTGCAAGTTTGTTGACGGCCGGCCCGGCATGGATCCCGTAAATTATGGATCCTGGAAAGATTACCGCCGTGAGTCCGCCGAAGTTACCCGGGACCGCCGCGACTTTTACGAACTCTTTATTTTTGCTCTTCGCAAAGTTCAAGACCTGGACGCAAAGATCGAAAGGTATCTAAGAACAAGCGGCGGCCGCTTGACTTTGAATGAAGCCGGCGAACTTCGTTATATAACTGGGCAATATTTCCCCACGGAATACAGACCCGCCGCCTGTCGTGTGCTTGTGTCGATCCTTTGGGACGATACACGGGCCACCATGCCACACCTGGAAACGGGCCACGAAATCCGGGCATACCTTCGCCGCCAATTTTCCCGCCGCCTAAATTCAAATTATTTCAATTAATCCAAACCAAACACTAACCCCCCTAAGCCATGGAACTACTAACCGCACTAATTAACCAAGGAAACGACCCAACAGAAGCCTTGGAGATCCTGAAAGAAATGAAAGCCCGTGTAACAGAAGGAGAAGACCCCGAAGAAGTTCTCCACGAAGAAGGCCTGGAGCCCGACTATATTCTTGACTTACTCTATTAATCCAAACCAAACCCCAAACCAAACCAAACCCCCAAACCATGAAAAACAAAAACCAAATTGCAGTAATTAACGCCGGCCAAGCCTTCGCAAAAATCCACCTAAGCGCAAGCAAGGACCCGCTACGCCACGCCATGCAGCATGTCCAATTTAGCACCTTGCCCGAAGGTGCCCAGGGTCCCGCCGGAATGTATGCAGCAGCGACAGACGCTCATACCCTGTTCTGGTTGAATGTTGCCGAGGTTCTGAGCAATCCCGAAATATTGCCCACCGAATTCTACCTCCATGCTGATCAGTATAAAAAATTAACAGGCTCCAAGGTTTATTTAATAGCCTGCGACCAGGACCAAAAGACGATCAGAACCCAGGACCGGGCCGGAAATACTTTGGACGTCCTCCCATACCTGGACACGGAAGGAATGCACAGCGCCGCCGGAAGGTTCCCCGACTGGAAAGGAGTGATCCCGACAGACAATTTCGCAAACCTCCAAGCCGGTGAGACTCACCTATTGCCTAATCAAATAGGATTTAACCCAAAACTTTTGGGCCGTGCCGCCCAGGTCATGGAATTAGGGTCCTGGTTATTAACCTTTAGAGGAGCCACCCGGCCCGCGATCGTCCAATACGCAAACCCTGAAAAAGATGGAACCGCCCAAGGTCTAATAATGCCGCTTTACATCCAAAACCCAAACGAAAGAGAAGAAGAACGCCAAGACCTATATTCCAAACTTGCAAGGGCCCACGAAGAAGCCCAGGACCGCCGGAACAAAGCCGAAGCCATGCAGGAATAAAGAACGATAGCAGCAACGAAAAGAGGGCCCCAAACGGGCCCTTTTTTTTGTGCCAATCTGAAAAAAAAATTCAATCCAAAGGTTGCAAATAGATATTTTTATATTATCTTTGATTCAACAAACAACCACAAACCCCCACAATATGGAAACAATAACGATAACCCACCGAAGAATCAACGGAAAAGACATTTATAACAAACGCTTTGATGACTACGAAACCGGATTCTACGGAGCGCAAATTTCAAAAAAAGAGTACGAAGAAGCCAGGAATAACCCCCCAGCTTGGGAACCAGACACAGCCGGGAATCAATCGTTAGGCATAATTGAACGTTACACCTACCACAACTAAACAGCCATGCCACCACTGCTAAGAAGGCCCCTAAATTGGGGCCTTTTTTATTGCCTGTATTTTTGGTAATGGTGAAGAAAGGAGGAAGGAGTAAACACGGGCTGAAAGTCCCCCCACAGACGGACCCCCAAAAAAAACTAAGTCACCCTCCAAAGGTCCCCAAATGTAGGGACAAAAGAAAGGACCCCGAATTAGGCCCGGCACCAGGCCCGGCCGTCGCTATCAATCAGGACCGGCACCAGGCCCGGCCCCATTCCGAACCGACCGACCAAAAACGACAAACGGGGACCAGTCGCCGGAATGAGGGTAAAAAGAAAGGCACCCAAATTTGCCCGGGCCCTGCAGCCCGTATACCAGGCCCGGCCGTAGTGTTTAGGGCCTGAATGATCATGCATGCATCTCCGGCTAAGACCAAAACGACCACCAAGATTAAGAGGGGCCGATCGCCAATACTCTGCCCTAAAAACAGCTTGAGCACGCTCAGATACACCCCCAAGCCCATCCCCAGAGCCATGGATCCTAGACCCAGGAGCCCAAAGACGTGCATGGGACGAGTGAGAAATCGCTTAATAAAAACGATCGTTAATAAATCCATCACCACCCGAAAGGTACGATCGAGCCCATACTTACTCGATCCATAGCGACGGGCATGGTGGCGCACCGGTAGCTCCGTGATCCGGGCTCCTTCAATAAACGCGAGGGCCGGTAAGAAGCGGTGCAGTTCACCATACAAATTCATATCCTGCACCAATTCCCTGCGGTACGCCTTGAGGGAACAGCCATAGTCATGAATATGCACCCCCGTGACCTGACCAATTAAACTATTCGCAATTTTAGAGGGCAGTAGCCGAGTGAGGGCCGCATCTTGACGGGCCTTGCGCCAGCCACTCACCAAGTCATAGCCTTCTTGCAGTTTAGCCAACAGCAGGGGAATATCCGCCGGATCGTTTTGTAAATCCCCATCCAAGGTCACGATCGCCTCCGCTTGAGCCTGGGAAAACCCCGCCGCCATCGCTGCCGTTTGCCCATAATTTCGTCGTAAAATCACCGCCACCAAATCCGATCGGGTCTGGGCTAGCTGGGTTAATCGCTCTGTAGACCCATCCTGAGACCCATCATCCACACAAATAATTTCATAACTTAACTGAGCTTCCCCT
>OGWH01000016.1_pt1 | contig 22877 bp, 64 predicted proteins | sample 1575971 | NCBI WGS metagenome assembly OGWH01 (sample SAMN07581554, study PRJEB24739) | freshwater metagenome
CTTATGGAACTTTTAATTATTTCAAGTTGTTTTATCCTTGGTAGTATTTTTGGAGTTAGGTTCGTATGAACTGGCTAGTAGATATTTTTAATAGGATTAAATGGAAAATTGAAGATGGAATTTGGGCGATACTGATAGTTGGAGTGCAAAACGGCAAAGCTCTACTGGCGTTAGACTTAAACCTAATATTTCAGTTGCCGTAGACCCAAAGATTATTCCTTACTTTAGCAAAGTTTATATTCCTAATCTTGGCTTTAGATATGCTCACGATACTGGAACAGCAGTTATCCGCAAAAAGGCTAGTGGCGGTAAATATCCTGTTATTGATATTTTCTTTTTGCATAAAAAAGATGCTATAAGATTTGCGAATACTCACCCGAAAATTGTAAAAGTAAAAATTTATGATAGAATATAGATATGATTATAGACGACACGATCAGTTTCTTTGGGGTTTATTATCATAATTGTATCTTCCATTTAAACTTATCGAAACAATTTTCTGACTTATATTCTAAAGATAAGTATAAAAATATTCTTTTATGTCAAAAAGATCAATCTGGAGGATATTTAATGACACAAAGTATTATGGAAAAGAATGGCATTGTCCCTTATATGCAAAGTTTTTATTTTAAAAACAAGAACGAATTAAAGGAGGGTTTTACTAAAATTTGTAGTAAGATAGAATCATCAGAAAAAACATTTTATCTTTTGAGAAGTAATGGTAGTTATGATATGTCTGATACTGAACAAATTGTAAAAAGATGGAAGCAGGAGGTAAAAAATGCCACCCAAGAAAAATAAAATACAATTTTTATCTGAACATATAGCCTCTTTAAACCATTGGCGTGATGAGCTATTAAAGCTAGATAAGACATATTTTCATAAAGATTTAGAGAAGGAAAGAACAATCCGTAATATGATTAATAAATATTTGGATGATGTTTTAGAACACAATAAAAAATCCAAGGAAAAGCCTAAAAATTAGGTGTAATGGTAGATAAGGAACTTATGGAACTTTTAATTATTTCAAGTTGTTTTATCCTTGGTAGTATTTTTGGAGTTAGGTTCGTATGAACTGGCTAGTAGATATTTTTAATAGGATTAAATGGAAAATTGAAGATGGAATTTGGGCAATCCAAGATAAAATTACTTTAGCAAGAGAGTTGAAAAGCATTGATAAGGAATGGGAAGCAGAAGGAACTGCTGGGGCTTACGAAGAAATTGAAGCTAAATCAAAGAAAAAGAAAACTAAAAAGAAAAGTGTTAAAAAAGCTAAAAAAAGCGTTTAACTGGTTATTAAGTATAAGATTAGGTTGCGGTTGTTCTCATTGTCGTTGCAATAAATAAATATTTGACTTCATATTAAATTTAGTTTATATTTTAAATATGTGGTCGCCAATAGACATATTTTTTATAGCTTGGTTTTGCAACTTTTCTCCTTGCCAAGATGCAAGGCTAAATGTATCACAAGTTATCGAAGCCAAAGAAAATAAAATTATAGCTCAAAGCATAGGATTAAGAGATGGCATTTGACTTTGTTAAATTTATAGCATTTGTTATGGTGCTTTTAGCTTGGATTCTTTTCACATTCTTTTTTATTGGTTGTGCAAATGTAGATAAAGTTCAAGAGAAAGAAGGTTGGTTTCCTGTCGGTATGGATGAAGATAGTCAAAGTTTTTATAATAGCAAATACAATACTCTTGACAATGGCTATAATGACCCTAATATGAATATAAAGGTATTTAACACAAAATATTAAGATGAAAAATACAGAGCAAATCATAGAAGAACTAGAAACTAGAATTAATAACCTAGAAGATTATCTTAAAACAATTAGGAGTAATAGTATTGCACCTAATCCACCAGCATTTTCTAATGAAGAAATTAAGTGCTATAATTATCTCGCAGAAATGCAAGACTTGTTAAATTGGATTAAAGAATGAAAAATCCACAATACAAGCGTAAAGGCAAAACAAGAGCAGAGATTCTTAAAGAGAATCCAGATGCTTTTAAGAAATTGACAAAAAAAGAAATAAAAGAATTAAAAAAAAATAAAAAGCAACTTTCACAATTTGCTCTAAAAGAAATCTCTGAAAGATTAAAGAGAATAGAAGATAAGTTGGATAATTCTTTATTTTTCCTTGAGAAACCTTCTACTTTAGATATAAAAGGTTTTTGGAGCAAATAAAAATGAGTAATTGGCGTATCACACCACAGCTTAATGAGTTGGGTTCGGATGATAAAGTATCGTTGATTTACGCTATTGATATGGCATTAAGAAATGTGGACAATCCTATTATAATTAAAAAGTTTGAAAAGATGCGTAGCAAATTACTATTGACAAAAGATGGAAAAAATAGGAAGATAAAAGGGTGAACTCAAAATTTACATTCACATATAGGTGGACAAACGAAAATGGCAAAGAGGTTAATCATACCCTTGAAACCAATGATATTACCCTTGAAGATATTTGTTTAAGATTAACAGATTTTCTTCTTGGTTGTGGTTTTAGATTTGATAGAATAGAGGCAGTAGATGAAGAATAAAATTCCACAAATTACTTATAGTAATGTTAAGTATGTTACATATTTTGTAGCAAATCCAGACAAAACTAAAGCAATATCATATTGTAGTGCTGATTTAGAGGGCGACAAGAAAACCCTTAAAATACTAGAAAATGTTGGAAGAAAAGTGATTACAAAAGAAGAATATGTATTAGCAGGTTTTAATCATATTGTAGCTAATGCAAAGAACAATAAGTTTGAACTAAATGTTCTTAGAAAAAAATGAGATTTAAAAAGAAATTAATTGACCCGCCTTCTGGTTGGAGATACGGATTTCCAAAAGAATACGATGAGAACAAAGATGGAAATTTAAAAGATTTCTTAAAAAAGAACGGCTATCCAGAAAAAGACCTTGACTTTGCGATACAACATTGTAGAATGTTATATATAGAGGATGAAAATGAAAACTGATAAATTTATTGAAAAAGCGTTGCGTAAGATGTTCAAAGCTGTTGGAGCAGAAAAAGAGTTTAGCCTCGATTACTGCAAAGAACAAAACTGGTTTCACAATTACTCTTGGAACAGAGATCAGATCGAAAAATATAAAACTTGGTTCATACAAAACGCTATGAAAGATTTGCAACTTACAAAGAAAAGAGCAGAGTTTGAATGGTCTTATTTCTTTCTTCAATGGGGATGGAAAGAGGACTCTGAACTAGCGACAAAGGAGTAAAAAAACTATGAAAAAAACTAACACACTATCTAAAAACAATCCTAATTATCTTAAAATTGGCAAGTTTAAGAAGAAGAATGTTTATGATGCTAAAGTAGATATGGGCGATCAGATGGAAAAATACTTTCTTGATCTTGGCAAGCAAGTAATTACTGACGAGCAGTTTATTAATATTGGATTTAATTATGCACTAATCAAGGGTTTAGAATCCGCTAAAACTATTAAAAGCAAAAACAAGTGACCTTTAATAACTATCAGACTAATGCTAGTAGAACTGCTTTTTATCCTAGAATCTTTAAGAACCAAGGATTATACTATACTACTTTAGGTCTTGTTGGCGAAGCTGGTGAGATCGCTAATAAAGTGAAGAAAATAATGCGAGATAACGATGGAAAACTATCTAAAGAAGCTAAAGCAGACATTTACGCTGAACTCGGAGATGTTCTTTGGTATTGTGCTAATATAGCTGACGAACTAGGAGTTAATTTAGGAGATGTTGCAAAATCTAATTTAATTAAACTTGCAGACCGATTAAATAGAGGCAAAATAAAAGGAAGTGGAGATAACCGATGAGCCATTATGTAAATGCAAATCCTCTTAACTATGATGCGAAATATCCTCAAACTGCTAATAGTCATACAAATGACGAAGCAAAGATTGTGATTATGGAAAGAAATATCGGTAAAAAAGTTATGTTTCAAGTTGATGGCGAGCAGTTTTATGGAAAAATTAATAGCGTCCCAAACTCTGAACATTATTGTGTTGTTGTAGGAGAAAATTGGGATTGGTATATAAGAGAAGAATCTGTGCGTTTTGTTATTGACCCTTTAGAAAAAATAAACATAATGTAATCTATGCAGATTTTTAAAAGAAAAGACCTAGTTAAGCATCTCTCTAGCCATTATGGGGCTAATGATCTATTGTATGTTTTTTGGATTTCTAAAGATGAAATGGAAGCACACTATGAAAGTGCAGAATTTACAGATAAACAATTCAAAGATGCTTGTGAAAGCGTAGATACAGAGAGCGAAGAACAGAGTATCTCTGATAGTATTCAAGAGATATTAGCTGAACATATTAAGGAAGAAGAAGATATTGAAGAAGAAAACAATAGAAAGGCTAATTATGAATAAACCTAAAACTGCAATTCAATTACTTGAAACTCTTTCTACCGATGAGCAAGAATATATCTATGATATGTATAACGATATGGCAGTAAGCGATCTTATTGATCTTCTTTTTGAATATATGCCTTCTGATGATATTGAGGCAGAACTTGAAGATTATAGGCGTGAAAATAGTGAAGAATACGATGATGGCGAAACTGGTTTTGAGGAGAGGCGATAAGGCAAATACAAGCGTTGGTCATAGGTAAAATGGCTAAAAAATCAAATAAGTTAAGTAAAGGAGAGACTAATTATCTATCATCAGTATTGAATAGTATCTTAAAATTTGGCTTTAAAAAGAAAGATATAATAAAGGTATTAAAAAAACTATGAGAACAGCAAAACAAATCATAGAAAATATTGAAGATAGAATGGTTTATATAGATAAAGAAATGAAACAAGATGATAATAATGATATTTATTTTGCTCAATTACAGGCTATATCCTCTGAACTATATGATTTGCTTTCTTGGATAAAAGAATGAACTCTTGGATAATCATAGGTATCATAAGTATAATTTGGATAGTATTTGTTTATTGTGAATATAAGGATTTAAAATGAGCTTAACTGATGCTCTTATTATATTAAATGCGGTTGGTATAATATGGCTTGTTAGTCATAAGATATTTGGAGATAAGTAAATGAATATTGTTCTTATGCTTGTGGCTATTTTTGCTATATTCTATGTGTTTGCTAATTGGGATAATTAAATGTATATTTACTTTGGTTCTAGCATAGAAGGGACAATAGTTTTATTGGTCATTTCTGTTGCACTAACCGCATTAGTAATGGGCATATTGGGACTAAATTTCTTTATATTAAGAACAATCAAAAAGATAAAAGATCAATTTAAGAAATGATATTCTCTGAAACATTCCCTACTAATAATATAAACTTTTATAGAAAAGTAGATATAAACTATGTGGTTAATTTCTCTGGTGATATTGTAAAGGCTATACAAGACCCTATGGTAGTATTATTCTTTGGATTATTAGTGTTGATTTTAGGGGTTGGATTAAAGAATATGCTTGCTCTAAATCATATTAAAAGGTATATTAAAAAGCGTGGTGAAAAGTAAAATCCGTTCTTTATTAGGTATAGAAATGAGCTTATATGGCTGGGAATTTAAACCTTTTATCTTATTGTTGGGAGTATTGATATTTACAAGTTTATGTGTTCCTTTATTGTTATTATACTCTTATCTGTATATTAAAAATACTCTGTTAAATAGCATAAAGACCATAAAGAAAAGCAATAATATTAATAAATATAAAGGTGTTAAATGGGTTTGAGGATAATTTATATTTCCAAATAAGTCAAGCAAAAACTTTATAATAAATTATTTTTTTTATATTATACTATATGGACTTTAAAGAACTAGAAGCTAAATTAACTAAATACTATGAAGAATTTAAGAAATCTAATACATCAATAGATGGATGGGTAATAGTAGATAATAAAACATATAATGTATTAAAGAAACTAAATATAGTATCTATATTAAGTATATTTCAAAATGAAACGCAAGGCATAGCAGTCTGTGAAACTAAAAAACAATATATAGTAATTAAATATAGCGACAGGTTTATCTGTTATAGGATTAGTGATACTGAATATGGTTTATCTTGTGAGTCTTACGATTTATTAGCTATTAATGAAGTTGGCTTTGATAAACCAGAAGCTCAAAAACTATTATCTTTTAGACAGATAAGTAAAATAATAGGTTGGAAATTAAGTAAAAAAGCTATTGAATATTTAGACTTTTTTGATACTATTTAATCTTATTTGATAACATAATAAACTTCTTGACCTATTATAATATCTTTTGTAATATCTTTATATGCCACTAACAAAACAAGAATTAAAAGAAGTAAAGAAAATAGCCTCGACTATCAAGAACTCTGGTATGAATCCTTGGGGTAACACTAAGAAGATTAGATTCAAAAGTAAAAAGCCTATCTTTAATAAAGAGGATGCTTTTGAGGAACCTAATAGCGAAAAATTTAAGAAAAAATAATCTAAATATATATTGACAAAGCCCCAAATATATATTAATATAACAATATGAATACAACTAAAAACCAATACACTTGGTCGGTTAAGGCTAACGATGGTCAGGTTGTTGTCGCCCCAAAGAGCTACCCAACGCTCCGTGGTGCAAAGATCGCCAGCAAGCGATTTGCCAACAAGACTGGCGGTCAAGTAGTTTCTGTCACTGCCAAGTAATTAATAATAGGGCATTGGGCAAACCCCAGTGCCTTATTTATTTTTTTATACTATGACAGCTTTAGATCAAATTACTGAACTAGCAGATAGAAATAAAGAATTATACTATAATAACGAAAAGCTATTACAATTAATTTCTGAAATACTAAAACTGAATAAAGATAAACAAATAGATAAATTAATAAAAGATTATCTTGTAACTAATAAGTGTTTATAGTATAATAAGATGAGCCGTGAAACCCAAGGTTTGTGGTGAACCTGTAATCTTTTAGACCCCTTCCAGATTGCGAAAACCACCTATTTAAATAATGATTAATAACTCACAAATAAAAGCTCTTGATGATAATGAATTAGCTTATTTGTATTATTGTTTAAATACTGAATGGGACTCTTTAAATATGGGTTATCCTTTTAACTGGTTTGTGTTTAAGTCTTTTAAAAATAATGCTATTCAATATCTTCTAAATAAATATAGCTCCAACTTGACAGATGAAAATAAGCCAATTATAATTAGTATACTAAATAAACTAGAAGCAAACTATTAATGAGTATTAGAGATATAAATATGGAGTTACTGGATACATTAGAGGACATATGTATTAGCACAGAGCAAATTCCAAATAAGAATCTAGAACTAGAAAATAAAATAAAAAATGCACTTGACTTAATTTTAAAAATAAGGAAACTGGAGATTAGCAGACTAAACCAGAAAGGAATTAATTTTGTATGAGTCAATTATTTGCTTATCTATTCTTAGCCACAGCAATTGTGATTACTATTATTCCTATTATTGGTTACATTAGATCCAAATATTACTTTGTAGACACGACCCCAATTCGTTATTGGCTAAATAAGAAACAAAAAATAAAGAAAAGATATAAGACTTTTAGAAAAAGAAATAAAAAATACTTGAATGTTTCTAAAATTGGTGCATATTATTTCTATGGCAAAAAATATAAAACTTCAATTAACCAAAGAAGATTTAGATAAATATCTTTACGCAGTTGAATCTGCTATTGATGCAATAGATCCTCACGAATTTCCATTAACATATAATGATTTAATAGAACTAAAAAACAAATTGACTAAGCTAAATAAATAAAATAAACTAGTCTTATGAGCCAAAAAGATCTAACTCTAGATGATTGGAGATTAATTCAAAGCTGTGTAGTTGATCAAATAAATGATGTTAAACATAGACAGAGTTGGGGTTACGAGGACACGCTGGAAAAGCTTCAATCTTTGCTACTAAAGATCCACCCACTAGGAATGTCGAGGATTTAAATATATGCTATTAATTATAACTGAAAAATTAATTGAAAGCTCTGAAATAAGAGTCTTAGGATTAGCTCTGGTACTTTGGATATCGATGTATAGCACTTATTGGGTATGCGGTAAGCTATATGATTATAAGTGTGATATCTTTAATCTGTTAAAGCTAAAGAAAAAGAAACGCAAGTCTTGACGATATTTTAGTTTGTGGTATGCTCTATATATGAGCAAATCCAAAAAAATTAAAATGCCGAAGATGGACAACATCTATCAACAGATCGCCCAAGAGCGTCTGACCAAACAACAAGCAGTTCAGCACAACGCCAAAGCACTATTTGATTTCTTACAAGAATCAAAAATCGTGACAATCAATGCGACATTTGATGGTTGTGGTGATAGTGGACAGATCAATGGTGTAGAGTATCTTGACCATAGGGACAAAGATGTGGCTACTCCAGTTGGCAAAGTTCCAGGGTCTAGGCTAGAAGCAGGGTATCATTGGAATGATAAAACCAAGAAGATGGAAGAATTGCCAATTCGAGAAGGTTGCGTTGAGGAGCTTGTTCACGAGATATGCTATGATAAGTTAGCTTCAAAACATATGGGTTGGGAGATCAACGAAGGTTCCTACGGCACATTCAGCTTTGATGTTCTTAATCGCAAGATTAGTCTTGAGTTTAATGAGCGTGTCGAAAGTGTGAATACTACCGAGGAAATATTCTAATGGCTAATCCTTACCATCATTCTGTATCTTCAGCAAAGAAATGGGGAGGTGTTCCCGAAGATTATCAGAAGATTCACGATTGGTTTGATGAAAGTAAGATGATGATGGCAGACTTTAGACATCGTGCGTTGCGTCATCACGCCGAGGGTATCTTTATGTGCGAGAGGATATTTGGTCACACGATCACATTATCCAACGGCAAAAAGATTCCTACTCGCTGGATTGGCGAACAGCATGTTGTTGAAGATTTGGGTCGTATTCCTTCGATGCAAGATTGGTTCAAACATATTATGCCCGAAAGTTGGATGGGCAAAACCAAGAAACTTGACAGCGAATTAGAATTGGCCTAAAGTAGATAAAGATTTCTTGAGTGAGGTGATGGTGAGGTCATCGGCAGTTGTCTCCGTTATAGACAAATCGTTTGGAAGTATCGAAAAACTTCCGCTAAATAAATATTTGTTCTACTATTTGTTGTATTCGTGTTATAATAGGTAGTATGAGCGAAAAACAATTTGAGGAAAATTTAAATTATGGAGATTGCTTTAATTTCTTTGGGGCTTTGTTTAGCAGTATATTGGGAATGGAAAAAATAGAAAAAAAACTTGACGAAACCTTAAAAAAATAATATTATATATTTATGCAGGGCAAACTCTCGGTTGCGAGAGGATGTAATGGAGGTTGGTTGGGATTGATCTCCCAGATGATCTTCGTCCCCTGCTGTTCTTTGATATCAACGGGGCAAGATTAATAGGGTTGTCCGTTAACCCAAAGCGAAAAGTATACCCTTTGCGAGAAAAATACCGCAAAGTATTTCGTTAAAAAGCCTCGATAAAAAACATGGAAGTACTAACCGAATCATTGGCCTCTGATGTGCATTAGGGCACTGAAATGCCAATGGAAAATTTTCCGTATCAGATCATAGATTGGATGTCTTAGTAAAGCGGAACCCTGCTGAGACCATATATCCTGTGAGCGTTTTTTGGTGTCGCCGAAACCATATTTTATTTTAGTGTAATTATGTAAGTGAATAAACCAAGATATAGAATTGGTAATTTCGTCAAATTCTTTTGTAAATATAAAAACGAAACAGTAGTTGGTGAAATAGTTAATATAAGAGAAGCTAAATATAACTGGGATTATAGTATTAGATATCATATTTATATTGATTTAACTTATGTTCAATGGGTGAATGAAATAGATATACTTGACCTAATAAAAATATAATATATACTGCTTGAATGACTAAAACATTCAAAATAGGCGAGTATGCAGTAGGTGGAAAGATTAAAGTAACTATCCCAAAAACCTTAACTAATATTAAAATAGATGTGCTTGATAGCAATTATGGCACAGGCAAATTGGTTAATCAATATATCTATTATAGCTTTGATAGGATTAGAATCGAAAGAGATTTATGGCAAATAACTACTACTTATTATACCGATATGATTACTAGCTGGATTAATAAGAACTGGCAAATAGAATTAATTAAAAATAATATTTGACTTAAATAAAAAATAAATTATAGTAGACCTATGAACAACACCGAAGAAACAAAGAAATTCACGATTCGTATGCAACGCAACCAGATCGCAGAAGTGGACATTGAGGTGGAAGCCATCAATGATGCTGAAGCGATTGACAAAGCTATGGAGCTTGCTGAGAATTGCACAGACGCAGAAGGCTTTGCTCTTGACTGGGACGAGGTTGATTATACCTTTGAAGCCCTTGATGTCGAGTGCGAGGAGGATGAAGAAGATGAAAGCTAGAACTACCGAAGATATTATTAATAAACTTTATGACAGAATTAGTAAATGTGCACAGGAAATCGATAAGAAGTCAGCATGGCGAACCAAGATGCTACTTGGAATTCCTTTGGGCGAAAACGAAAAGCAGGAAGAACCAAAAGAATTAGAAGCAATAGTTAATGAATTAGAAGATGTGATCGATTGGATTGAAGGTAATGAACCTAGAGAAGGTAGTCTATGGACTTCCGAAGAGTGGGCAAATGAGTGAGATTATTGTTGATTGTCTTATGTGGATGGCATTTGGCTTTGTTATAGTAGGATTAATATTGCCATTTGTATGATCACAGGAGACACAATAGTTGCCTTTCTTATCATAGCTTTTTCGGCTCTTTATATTTATATTAATCATTATTGACTTTAATTACTAAAAGGTGTAAGATAATATATCAACCCGCAGTAGATTCGTCGAAACGGCCTTGGGCTAGGATTAAAAACCCTAGCCCTTGTTTTTTATGAGGTTCGTGGTGTAATGATAGCACTTCAGATTGTGATTCTGACTGAGAGGGTTTAAATCCCTTCGAACCTCCCATATGTTGTCACAAGCGACACATCTTTTGAACGTGTCTCAAAATAAAGGAATTTGCGACACATCAACCAGTCGAAAATTTCGACCAGTTATATATTGACAAAATAAGAATCTAAATTAAACTAAATAGATGATCGATAGAACCAAGATAATCCTCTACGAGCGGGGCCAGTTAAATAATAATGAAATAGCAGATCTATTCCACGAATTTGCTGATGAAGCAGGTGGAGCATCAGAATTATTAAAAATACTATTAACTAAATAATATATGATATTCCAAAACTACGAAATGACTTGGGCAGAGAGAAGGAAATATCTTAAAATGATTCATAGTATATGGAGCAAACCTACATGGAACAAACCTTCCAAGAAAAAGAAATTGACTAAATAAGAATTTAGTTTATATTAAATATATGACTCAAAATAGAGAAGGTCTTTTGAGACAAAAAGATGTCCTAAAAGGTATAATTAAAAGCTTAGAAGATTGGGCTTTAGATACAAAAGTTGTGAATAGTGCTGGCAAGGAAACTATCATACAAAACTTACAAAGTATAATCTCCATAATAGATACAGCTTACCCTAAATAATAATTTAATTTAAGATAAATAAATGACAATTACCTATCGAGACCTATTAAATAAACTACAAAAGCTAAATGAAAATCAACTAAATAGTGATATAACTGTTCAAATAGATAGTGAGTTCTATAAAGCTACAATGTATCTAACTGATAATAAGATAGATATATTAGATGAAGGACATCCTGTTATTGTAAGACAAACTAATTCTGTGCCTTTTTGATTTGACATTAAATTAATTTGTATTATTATTGAGTTTATGAAGCTCATTAATACAACCTCATATTGTTCTGAAAAATTAAAAGAAATAGTTAAATGGTGCTTGCCTCAAGGATTGCACCTTAAAGATATTAAGAAAATAGATTTTGGTAATACTAGACTAGATTGGCATGGTAGGGCTTGGAGTGGAAGTATGAGAGCACATATTGCTCTGCCCACATATAGAAAGTATGTTAAGCCTTATATTAGTGGTGGATTCAGAGGATATTTACCTGTTAAAACATATAGCTGGGAAGAATCATTAATTGAATTAGTATCTCATGAAATTAGACATATATGGCAATATAAGAATACTAAATGGAAATCTGATAGCTCTGGAGTATTAAAGAAAGAAACAAAATTATATCATGGTATTAAAAAGATAAGAAAATATAATATGGGTACTAAAGCTAAATTATTAGAAGTAGATGCTAGTTTATATGCTATAAGGAAAGTAAGAGAATACAGAAGAAGTAATCTAAAATTTAGTTTGACTTAAGTTGTTGAATATTATATAGTTGCGTGGGTGCGCCCCCGCGCGGCGCAAATCGTTGATAATCAACACCTTTCAAAGAAAAGTTATTCACAAGCGCAAATCGTTCTACAGGATAATCTTGTGACATGAAAAAAGTTCTTGTCACAGATTAAAAGTGTGGTATGATTATTTTATGGCAAGACAAACAAAACCCGCTCAGGATGCATACGATTTCGATGTGCATCAGGAGCCACTCCTCACAACTGACGGCAAGAGGACAGGATACTTCGGCATGGTGCGCCGTGACACCGCCGAACCCATTACGCTCGGAGTTTGCACCGAGCAGTATGGCGTGGTGAAGAATGCAGACCTCATCGAGATGGTGGAAGCTAACCTCGCCTCTCATGACAAGCTCTCGAATTTTTCTTCGAGAAAGTTTGTTGTGCGTGACGGAGCTCGTTTCTACGCTTCCTATGACTTCCCCGATTTCAAAACGGAGTTGAAGCCCATGGGCAAGCGTGCCAAGGGTGACATTCTCGGCTTGCGCTTAGTTGTGAATAACAGCTATGACCGCAGTTGCCGTGTCTCGTTGTCCCTCGGTTTCCTTCGTCTCATCTGCACCAATGGCATGACCTCGCTCTCCAAGGAGTTTAGCATGACCAAGCGTCACACGCTTGCGGTCAACCTCGACTTCGTTGGTGATGCGTTGGCTCACGCTTGCGACAGTGTGGAATCCTCTGCCCAGATTTTCAACAAGCTGGCTCAGAGGGCGGTCACTAACGAACAGGGCTTGAACCTGCTCACCAAGCTGGAAGAGAAAGAAGTTATCTCTGGCAAGGTGCGCGAGGGCATCGAGGCCGTGTGGCGTAATCCCGGTTATGAAGAGGATACAGACCGCAATCTGTATAACCTCTACAATGCGGCCACTCAGTTCCTTACTCGCAATGTCTCTCAGGAGCGTTATGAGTATAGCGAGCGTGTGAATCGTGACCTGCTCAAAGTCTTCAGCGGGAAAACTCGTGACGAAGACCTCTTGAAACTGGTCGCCTAAACTAAAACATAAATCTTAACAGGTGCGAGGGGCAAAACCCCTCGTATCTTTTTGCTCAGATTTGATGGATTATAAGTCGTTGACTATCAAGCATTTGCGCGCGCGGGGACCCTTGCCGCCGCAAATCTTTGATACTTAAACATTTACAAGAGCTTGACATTATATAAATTTATATTATAGTTAAGTAGTGAAAGCAAAACATAAGGTATATTATAATCTACATAAACATTGTCTTTCTATTATGTTGAAAGGAAAAGTATTAGAGCATAGCTCAGAGTTTTTTCTTAAAGATGTTGAATTCAGAGTGAGTCAAGCTGGCAGAAACAGGGTATTAAAAGAAAAAAGAAAAAATGTTCACGCATTTGTATGTGGGCATAGAGACGAAGGATGGCCTGTTGATCAACTAGAGCGTCGTGTAACCTACAATCCTTACAAGTATAAATCTTTTGTTTATGCTGATACTAAAAAACCAGTATATCGTGCAAAATGGGCTGGGGTAATTGGTAGAGAAATTTTTGTCTTGAATTAAATTAAAAGTATAGTAAAATTATCTAATGGAAATCACTAAAGCCAAAAAGTTAAAGGAGGGTGGCTACGCACTATACGCAGTTGACCCTAAAACTAAAACCGAAACACAAGTTGGATATATTGGAGAGAATCTATCTTTAGAAGCGTGGATTCCCAAGGGAGTTAAAATTGAAAATTCTTGAAGAATCTTTTACTAGCAAAGGTTTCAAATTGCAACAAGTAAAGCGTGATGGCGATATTGCTATCTACAAGAAACAACTTGAAGATACCGAAAATGAAAACTTTCATTATGAAGTTATCGCAATTAAGCGTCATAATGGTTATGAGATCGCTGGCGTAAAGATGCCTCCAGCTGAAATGTATCCTAGCGATAGTCAATGGGGCGATTGGGCTTTTACTTGCACAAACATCGAAGATGCTAACAAGCGTTTTGGTGAATTGCAAGAGAAACTAACGAACTATAATGTAACCGCAGTTCTACCTAGTGGTGAGAAGCGTGGGCGTGGTCGTCCTCGCAAAATCGCTTGACAGAATAGCAAAACATATTACAATCACAAGTATGACCTACAAGTGTGCAGTAAGTGGTGAGGCGATCCCTCCAGAGAGAGTCGAGGCTCTGCGTGTCCTTGGCGTTCCAGAAATTCTATGGACTAAAAAAGAATTTAGTCAAACACGAAAACTTAAAGCAGTCTACGCTGGTGACGATGGTAGTAATGATATTATTATCTGCGACAATGTAGACGGCGGTAATCTGTTTGAAAACGAAACAATCTTGGAGACAGAAATTGAATCATAAATTTATCGTATTGCGAGATGGTGTCCGAGTCAGCGAGGATATGCACGAATCAGAAGCACAAGCAGAAAAAGAAGCTAACTTCTGGCGTGAGATTATCAAGCGTTGGCCAGACGGCACTAAAGTCGTAATTAAAAAAATCGGAGGCTGACACTAGCTACGGGCTAGTTAATGCGAGGGTCGTCTAACTGGTTAAGACCCTAGACTTATACTCTAGTCGCTCTAGATTTGAGCAAAATGAAGGTTCGAATCCTTCCCCTCGTGCCAAAAAACATTTGACAAAAAAACAAAGTATTGTATATTTAACCTATGATAAACAACACCTCAAACTGGGAAGCTCCTAAGTGGACTCCTTACTATACCAGAGTGATCTTTGGTGAGCGTAGGGCTTACATTATGGATGCTCGAATCCGTGAAGCAACCAAACAGAACACATACAGCTTGCAGGATCTTTATAGGATAAGCAAGGCTTTTAATGTGGCATTTAAGCTCGTTCCAGAGCCTAGCGAATTTCCAACGGAGATTTCGGCAGCTTAATTTATTGGGCGTATAGCTCAGTGGTTAGAGCAGGGGACTCATAATCCCTTGGTCCAAGGTTCAAGTCCTTGTGCGCCCAAGATTTTCGGATCGCTAGCTCAATGGTAGAGCAGTTGGCTTTTAACCAATTGGTTGTAGGTTCGAGTCCTACGCGATCCAAAAAATCCTTGACAAGAAAGCAAACCCTGTTAAACTAAAAACAATGAAACAAACTTATGACATTATTAAGGATAGTCATCTTATAGCTCCTACTTATCATTGGATGCTTAATGGCTATGCAAAACATACTGAATTGACAAAAGAAGATTTGGAGACATACTTCAAAGCAAGAGCAGGAAAACAAAAGGAGAAAAAAGATGCAACTCGTTAAACAAAACCTTGGAGCACATTGGGTAATTGGTATCAAAGGAAAGAAAGATCGAATCGAACAATTCCATAATCGTGTTTATAATTGGGGCGGAACAAATGGTGAGCTTCAATGGATGAGTGAGTCATTTGCATATTTCTGGATTACTATGGAAAAGCTAGAAAGAGTAATGTTTAAGTATGTTATGAATAGTATGTCAGATAAATTAGGGAAAAGATTTCGCAATTCAAAAGGCGGACTGAAACAAGTTGTTATGAATCGAGTTAAGAATACTATTAAAAATATACCTGTTGAAACTTTTGTTCGCACGGCTCAATGCGAAACTCCTTATTCTATCGGACAAGTGCAAGCAGAGAGACTTGACGAAGATAGTTGATTTTGTTGGCCCAGTAGTCCAACGGCAGAGACAAACGACTTAAAATCGTTCAAGTATCGGTTCGAATCCGATTTGGGCCAAACCTTTATTGCTTCCATAGCTCAACTGGATAGAGCAACGGATTTCTAATCCGTAGGTTGCAGGTTCGATTCCTGCTGGAAGCGAGAATTTTTCCCAAAAGATTTTTTCTTATGTAAGCTTTTATGTGAGATGGTTCGAAAGAAATTTTTGGTGGATTTTTCTTTTTATGATTTGTGGCAGTATATCCTGGGGAGCAATAGCAGAATTAATTAAAATAGTAATTACACATCTAAAATAATTTTTCCCAATAATTATCATATCTAAATATATTATTGAAATATAGGACACTGTAATGTAAAATATTATATATGAAGCCAACAAATAGATTTAGCAAAATAGTTGAGAAGCAAGTGCTTCAAGATCTAACTTCAAAAGAGATTCAGGAGATAGATGATTTCTTAAATAAGTTAGAAAAGGTTTGGCTTAAGTGGGTTAAAGAGCATCCTAATTGGAAAGCTCAAGAAGATTAATTTATATAACTAATTGATTATTAAGTATTTGCGCCGCAAGAGAGATTTTGCGCGCAAGTTGTTGACTGTCAATGAGATTTATTTCTTGCAGAGAAAACAAATTATGGTATGATGATTATATGAAGAAACAAAACAACATCACCTATTGGGAGATGATTAAGGGTCTGTTCTATTTTATTTTAGGACAGCGGTATATCATCAACTATAAGCCTTACAATGGAACCGAGACTTATACTTACATCGTTGGCGTTCCTACCACTCATTATGTCTCCAAGGCTGGAAACAAACTTTTCATTTCTTGGTGCTTTTCTGGTCGTGATGGTTTTGGTCATCGCCAATTCCGTTATGATAGAATTGCTGGAGGTCTCTCGCCAGTTTAACAACAGAGAGATATTTATAGAAAGGGCGAGACCTAAAAAATCTCGCCTTTTTTATTTGACGCTAAATTAAATTATGATAAGATTTAGATAGTTCTTTCCGCAATGAGTGGGGATGACTTCCTCCATAAGAGCCATTGAAGCCCCAATGCCCAGAGTCTGAGGCAATTAAAGGTGGGTATATATTCTCTTTAGTTCTAGAATAGAGAGAGCGGAAGAATTAAATTTTATTGACATAATTTCAATTTATAGTATATTACAGAAATGAAAGACGTATCTTATAAGAATCTAAGAGTTACTTTTTACTGCAATATTCGCGGAAGAAGGCATAGATTTGGATATAATCTTGATAATTTTCCGCTAACTATTTTTGTTCAGAATAAATCAAGGATCTTTGTTAGACCTAATATTATAGACAGAATGATTAAAGAAATAGCTTCTCAGACTACTAGATTTCCTTATGAGTCTTTAAAGTATTATCTTAATAGAATATCTATTGTTGAGAGAAAAGCTTAAATAAAATTATCTTGTTCAGTTCGCCACTCAGAACGATGGCGAAAGTTCCAATCCAATAAAGCCCATTCAAATCCTACGTCGTGTCCAGCCTTTTCACTTTCAATCCATTTATGTTTTAATATTTCTTCTCTCTCTTTAAGGAATTCTTGATATAGTCTTGAATTTTCTAAAATTTTATTCATATCATCTTTAATACCACTATTCATTCTACTAAATAAGATTCTATATTAGATTACACAAGATTGCAAATAGTAATTGCTAAATAGATAAATAGATAATATAATAATACTACATATTGGGGCTATCGTCTAATGGTCAGGACTCCTCGCTTTCAATGAGGGTGTATCGGTTCGAATCCGTTTAGCCCTAGTAATTTATAATAGTTATAAAGCATTAAGTATTATAGATTTGCGCAAAAAATCTCCCTGCACGCGCAAACTGTTGATGTTCAATGAGATTTAACTACAAAAAAAACTTGTCACAAGAAAAAAAAGTGATAAAGTAATTTTATGTTCAAAAACAAAAAGCAAGCCGAAGCTATTGTCGGCACATTATCTAAACCTTCGAAGATGCCAGGTTATGCTTATTCAACGCCAGCCAAGCGTTGTATTATTGGTCAGAAGATGCGACAAGTGGCGGGAAGCATTTGTGCGTTCTGCTATGCGTTAAAAGGACGCTATGTTTTCCCCAATGTTCAAGCGGCGATGGAGAAGCGTTTTGCTTCACTCACTCACGATCTTTGGGTGGATGCGATGACTTATCTTATTAACAAAGCAAACAATCCCCACTTTCGTTGGCACGATTCGGGAGACTTGCAAGGCGTTTGGCATCTTGAGAAGATTGTTAAGATTGCTAAAAACCTTCCGCATATTTCTTTTTGGTTGCCAACTCGTGAGTATAGTTTCGTTTCAGAGTATATAGCCAAGGGCGGTGAAGTTCCTTTTAATCTTACTATTCGTCTTTCTGCTCTTATGATGAATGGCCCCGCACCTGTGGGATTGGCTGAAAGACTTGGCCTCTGTGTTAGTGGTGCAAGCAGTAAAGGAGAGTTTAATTGCCCATCTTCTAAACAAGGTAACAAGTGCGGTTCGTGCCGTGCGTGCTGGCATAAAAATGAGTTTGCAATTAACTACAAAAAGCATTAAGATGTTCCAATGGAAATTATTTTAATCATCTTAGGAATTATATTTGGAATTTTATTTTTATGAACATCGAAAAATTATTAAACGAAAACTTAGAAAGTTTTTTTCCTTGGACCGAGAACGATAATCCTCCACTTGATGCAAAAAAAGATTTTGTGAGTTACGAAAAAGAATTGCGGGAAGATTTTAGAGAATGGGCATCGTTATAAGTCTCTGATTATCAAGGATTTACGAAGGCGCCCTCCCTGCCGCCGCAAATTATTGATAATCAATCACTTGAGACCAGTCCATTGTTGCACTTTAAACGAAAATCCACTCTGGATAAACCAAAAGCATCGGTATGAAAACGAGTGACTTCAGTATCCTTCTCTTGATAAGAGGGAGCCATCTTGTCGAGCATCTCGTTAATGGCATCAGCGGAGTTGATGTAGTCGAAGAATGCTTCCGCATCAGCAAAGGCTTCGGCTGTGGTTACAGAGGCTAGGTAGTTGATGTCGTTTGTCATACTGGTAATGTATCACAGATTAAGATTCTGTCAAAGATTTTCTATAAGAATATTCCATTGAATGACAATATCTTACAAAGAATGATGGTTTTATTTCTGAAATGATTTGGTCTGCTAGACCTTCGCCGTGAAGGTTCCAATCACCTTCGCCAAGACAAGATTCAAGATTGTTTGAGAGAGCGAGAGATAAAGCCCTGCGAAACTTTTCTGGCTCTGCATAAAAGTAAAATGCTTTTCCACTTCCACGATCTTGTAATTTGTAATTTGTTCCTCCGAAATTATAAATAGCATTATAAAATCTTTCAGCAGATACGAAATCAGCCTCGATCAAATAGGCAAGGTTTGGGCCAAAAGGTTCAGAGAATATTTTTATTTTGTTTTGCATAAAAAAAAGATAGCAGATTTTTTTATTTTGTCAACATTTATAACTTATTGATTATTAAAGAGTTGCGCGGGGGAGCGTCCCTTGCGACGCAAATCGTTGATGATTAGAGACTTATACCAGATCTTTTAGTTCTAAGAAAAACGCAGAAGGATAGTAGAAAAATTTTTCGAGTTTGTAATTTTTTCTTTCACCATTTTTTACAGCGAGAGAATAAAAGATTTTCGAGAGTTGCAAGAGATGACGGCGAAGGTAAGTTTTCATATTAGAATATTTTATTTTGTTTTGTGTTTTGTAGTTTATCAAGTCTATCATTTCTTCCGAGAAACGCAAGCCAGCAAGCACACGCCAGAAAAGAAAAGTTTGCTCCCACCAGCCTTTCTTTCTGGTGAGAGTCGCCCGAATATGGGCGAGAAAGTTTTTCACTCGTATTGAAACTCGCTAGCTTCTTCTTCAATCTCTGCTTCTATGCTAGGCCACATATGGTCAGGGATAGAGTAGTTGCGGTTTAGCTTTTTATCTTTGGCGATTTGAATTGCCCAACTTAAACTCTGGAGAGCTTCGCTTCCATAGTAAATTTCTTCTTTGAGTTTTTGGATGCTATCTGTTAAGTCCATTTTAGACCCCTTCCGCTTTTGCGATGTCTCTACCGATTTCGATTGAGAGGTTGAGCTTATCCAAGAGATGTTTATTCGTTGCGAGCTTTGTGATGGTCACAGCGTCTTGAGTTGCCCAATCCCATCGAGAACTATAACCAGCACCTTGACTGATGCTGATTTTGATGAAGGTTTTATTGTCCTTAACAAAAAGGATTTCCTCTGGCTGAAGCCAAGGGGTTTTCGTTCTATCATTGGTCAAGAGGTAGAAGGTTCCGATTTCGGGTTTGATTGCTTTGTTCTTATCTTTCATAACTTTAGTCTATCATACTTTCTGATTTTGTCAACTTTTATTTTGCGTTGATTTATAACGACTTACGACTTTTCGGATTAAGTTTTTCCTTTAACAAGGCGTGAGCTTTAGCCTTTTGTGGATTGTTCTTTTTCCATTCGGCCCAACTCTTTTTGAGTCTAGCCCATTTCTTATTGTTATTTTCCCAACGCTGAATTTCCCACTCTTGGGAAGTTAGTTCTTTTTTATTATCTTTATTCATTTTATTTATTTTCTTTCTTTGATTAATGTTGCTTTGTTAAGGTAGATCGTTGTGGTCTTACCTTTATCCTCACCTTCGAGGATTTCAGCTACGGCAGTTTCTGCTGTAGTTTTATAAACGAGTTTTACTAAAACTCCTTCGTAGAGGTAAACATCACCGAAAAAGGTTAGTTCACCTTTGTTATCTCTGGATTCAGAGGCATCCAAGTTGCCTAATGCTTTACGCATATTCTCACGCATCAGCTTTCGCTGAAAGTTCCAATTTACCATTCTATGCATTGTCTTATTATCCTTTCTTAAGAGTTTCGATTTCGTCCATTTTGACGATGATTTTTTCCATCCGTTTTGCGGATTCTTGATAAGCCTTGGAGATTTCTTCCAAGCGGCGAATTGTTTCATCGAGGTTGAATTTGATTTTCGTTTTTGTTTTCATTTTTTTTCTTCTTTCTTTCTACCTTTAATCTATCACAAAATTTTATTTTTGCAAGATATTTTTTCAGTTAAATTTCATTGATTGACAACGACTTGCGACGCAAGGGACCTGCCTTACGCAAATCGTTGATAAACAACAATTTACGGAAGGATGATTTTAGAATGGTAAAACTTTAATCTCTAAAGATTCATCAAGATATTTTTTTGAAGGCTTGAAAAAAATCACACGCTCGAAAACTTTTTCGGTTGTGACATTTTCGGGAAGCGAAACAGTCTCGCCTTCGTCATCTGTTCCAACGATCAACGCTTTGCCAGCAAAGGGTTGAGAACCAATCCCGAACTTGAAGTAGGCTTGAGATTCTGAATCTTTCAAGAGTCCTTCATCGTCTAGGATCATGTCTATGCCATTAGCTAGGCCTGTCATAGTGATGAGACTGCAACCGAGTAGGTTATAGTAAGTTTGTAGTTTAGTGTCCACAAGCGTCACCTGCGACACGGTTTCGGTGAATGGGTCAATTAGTATTGCTCTTATTGGTTTCATGTTCTTAGTCTATCATACCTTTCTTTGTTGTCAAGTCCTACAATCGATAGAACTTGTGATTCTTAATTACCGCAACAGTCTGCTCTCCCCTCGACCACTTGGGCGACACTTGGAAGGTGTGATAATGGTTCGCACCATTCACAACATCGGGCATCCTTTTCTCTGCTACAAGTTTAGCAAGACGGATGGCGTTGTGTGCTTGTGGGTTCTTTAGAAGCTCCTGCTTTTTCGCTTCACTCACTCCACCATTCCAGAAGCTGAACTGCTTTGGTGCAAGGCAGACTTGCGTGGGCGTTTGTTTTCGCTCGATGGCTCTTGTCTGAATGACAGACGCAACGCCAGCCATGCCTTCAAAGCCTTCGCCTCGTGCTTCACCGAGGATTGTCAAAGCTATAACAAGTATTTCAGCGGTCATTAGTCTCTCCCTGCACTAATCGCACCGCAGTAGTCAGAAGGTTTCTCTGCTGTGATGCTTCCGAGGTTATAGGTGTCTGTGCTGATAGCTGTGCGAAGGAAGCGTCCTTCTTTGAAGCTATCGAACTTGGCTTGTGCCTTCTGCTTGGCAAGGTTGAGGAGTCCACCCTTCAAACCCTTTGCTTTAATCTTATTGCATAGGGTATATAGGGCAACTTTAGTCATCGCTTCGAGAACCGCTTCGGGTTGAGCGTAAAAGTAAAACGCTTTGCCGTTGCCCATATCGTGCAACTCACCATTGGTTGCGGCGTGGTTATACATCGCATTGTGGAAGTTTTCGATTTGGCTCTTATTGCCTTCCAAGAGGAAAGCGGTTGTGTTGCCGAAGGGTTGAGTAGTGATTGTGATTTGGTTTTTCATATGGTCTATATTGCTTTCTGGTTTGGTTTTCGTCAAGGGTTATTTAACGATGGGTTCGCTCATGTATTTCTGATGAGCTTCTTCCTTCTTAGCTTGAGCTTCTGCTACGATGTTCTCAAGGCGTTTAGCAGAGGCTTGATAGCCAGCCGTGATAGCCTCAAGGCGTTTGATGGTTTCGTCTAAGTTGAATTTGATGTTTGCTTTAACTTTCATACCCTTAATCTATCACAGAATAGAATTTTGTCAATAGGCGAAATGTATTTTTTTGTAAAATTTTTTAGATATAAGATTTTCTTATGAGATTTATAAGGACATAAGTTGTTTATTATCAATGATTTGCGCGCGCGGGCACACATCACACGCAAGTATATAACATATAGATGGTTATGTAAATTGCCGATCTAAAGGCTGCCGGAGTACCACTTAATTTTACAAAAGAACAGATTGAAGAATATCTGAAATGTGCAAGCGATCCGATATACTTCATCGAAACTTATTGTAAGATTGTGACTCTGGACTATGGTC
>OGWH01000017.1_pt1 | contig 22622 bp, 20 predicted proteins | sample 1575971 | NCBI WGS metagenome assembly OGWH01 (sample SAMN07581554, study PRJEB24739) | freshwater metagenome
GACGTGTGCTCTTCCGATCTGCTGGGGAAAACTTTATATCCAAAGGCAGTCCATGTTGCATGGAATAATTCTTTGTTCCAGTATTTTGAGATGCTTGGGTTCTCTGCGGAGGAGCTAGACGGTCTCTTAAACGCGCTTGAGCCAACGGAAGGATTGACCGACGAGGATGCTGTTCCTGAGCCTCCGCCGGAGCCTATTACAAAGCCCGGAGACATCTGGATACTAGGCAAGCGCCGGTTGATGTGCGGCGATAGTACGAGCATCGACCATCTGGAAAAGCTGTGCGATGGTCGGCAAGTTGATATGTGGTTGACAGATCCACCTTATAACGTGGCATACGAAGGCGGAACAAAAGAGAAACTGACCATAAAAAATGACTCAATGGACGACGATCAATTTCGTCAATTTTTGCGCGACGCATATATCGCGGCTGACGCGGTGATGAAATCAGGGGCGGTTTTTTATATTTGGTTCGCTGATGTTGAAAGCTACAACTTTATTGGCGCAGTTAACGACGTCGGATGGAAGATGAGCCAAATTTTGATTTGGAAAAAAAGCAGCTTAATACTCGGAAGAAAAGATTATCACTTCAAGCATGAACCGTGTATTTACGGTTGGAAAGAAGGGGCGGCACATCTTTGGGCAGCAGATAGAAAGCAAACAACTATCTTAGAATTCGATAAGCCTAGTCGAAACGGCGAGCATCCAACAATGAAGCCCGTCGCGTTGTTTGAATACCAAATGCTTAACAACACCAAAGGCGGCGACATTGTTTTAGATAGCTTTGGAGGTTCAGGTACTACTTTAGTAGCAGCAGAAAAGAATGGTCGGGTTGCGTATCTGATGGAACTAGACCCAAAATACTGCGATGTCATCGTTAAGCGATGGGAAGAATTTACCGGCAAGAAGGCAGAATTAGTTAGTGAACACTAACATTCGGAGTTAAAAATATGCAGGGCGTGTTGCATGAACCAACGGATGAGAACAGAAAGCTAGTCAGAGGGCTAGCTGCGGTTGGCGTTCGTCACGAGGATATTGCAGCCAAGATAGAGTTAAGCGCGGATACGCTTGTCAAGTATTACAAGAAGGAGCTTGATGACGGTCGCGTGGATGCCAACGCAGCGGTGGCTAAAAGCCTCTACCAGCAAGCTATGTCGGGAAACACCACGGCGATGATCTTCTGGTTAAAGACGAGGGCTAAATGGCATGAGAGCGTTAAACACGAGATAACAGGCGAGAATGGTCAACCAGTTGCAATGCAAATCTCATGGGCGCAACCAGAATAGTCATTCCTTATGCTCCGAGGCCGCAGCAACTTACAATACACAATGCGCTTGGGGAGAAAAGATTTGTAGTTGTTGTTGCTCATAGACGTTTAGGAAAGTCGGTCTCTGCGGTCAACCATCTCATAAAAGAAGCGATCCAGAATCAGAGAGAAGCACCGCGGTACGCATTCATTGGGCCAACTTATTCACAAACCAAGCGAGTGATCTGGGATTACCTCCTAAAGTTCACACAACCACTAAACGCCACCGCAAATATCGCGGAGCTTAGAGTTGATTTCTGGGGCAGGAGGATTCAGCTTGCAGGATCAGACAACCCAGACTCTCTCAGGGGGCAGTATTTCGATGGGGTGGTGTTCGACGAGTTTGGGGACCAAGACCCAAGAATCTGGTCGGAGGTTGTAAGACCAGCTCTATCGGACAGGATGGGATGGGCCTTGTTCCTCGGAACACCGAGAGGTGCGAATCATTTTAAGAGCTTGCGAGACTATGCAGCAGAACATAGTGATTGGGCCATGCTTGAGTTCAGGGCATCAGAAACAAATCTTATTCCTGAAAGTGAACTCAACGCCGCACGAGAGCAAATGGGAGACGATAAATTCTTACAGGAGTTTGAGTGCAGTTTTGACAGTGCCATTGAGGGATCATATTACGGGCAGCTTCTCAATGAGTTGCCGACTGAGCGATTCTGCGAGATTCCTGTGGACGGGATAGCACGGACATTCTGTGCCTGGGACTTGGGAATCGGAGACTCCACGGCGATCTGGGTGTGTCAGAAAGTCGGTTTGGAAACAAGGCTTATTGACTTTGTTGAGAATCACGGTCAAGGCTTGGATTGGTATGTCAACTGGTTGAGATCAAATCATTATGATCTTGCGGAACAACTTCTGCCTCACGACGTGCAGGTCAGAGAATTAGGATCAGGCAGATCGAGACTTGAACTTTTACAAGAGGCGGGGCTAAATATCACGATTGTGCCAAGGATGGCAGTGGACGATGGAATCCAGGCAGCAAGACGTTTGATTCCATTTTGTTGGTTTGATTCTAAGACCAAGCGAGGTGTGGACGCGTTGCGTAATTATCGGCGACAATACGATGATAAGCGTCAAGTGTTTTGGGATAAGCCTCTTCACGATTGGGCATCTCACGCAGCAGACGCATTTCGGTATCTAGCGGTCGGGATGAACGAAACAACCAGTTGGTCCAAACCTCTGAAACCTAACACTTTGTGGGTGGTGTGATGGATGAAGGTCGGCTAAAAGCAATTTTACAAGGTGAGATTGATAACGCCATTGGTTTCTTGCAGACAGAAACCGTGGAGCAGCGGACGTATGCACTTAAGTCTTATTTAAGGGAACCTTATGAGAACGAGGTCGAGGGAAGGTCTGCGATTGTTACGGGTGAGGTTGCAGAGGTTGTCGACGGGATGTTGCCACCTCTCATGCGTTTGTTTACATCTTCCGACCAAATTGGTGTGTTCGAGCCTGTTGGTCCTGGTGATGAACCTTTGGCTGAACAGGCTACAGATTACTGTAATTGGGTGCTGATGAAACAGAACCCAGGCATCTCTATCATGCACGATTGGTTCAAAGACGCGATTCTGCAAAAAGTCGGTGTCGTGAAGGCTTACTGGGATGACTCGATTTCTGTCACGAAGGAACAGTACGCCAACTTAACGGACGATGAGCTGGCGATGCTCCTGTCCGATGGGACGATGGAGATTGCTGGACAGGAGACGGTTGAGCAAGAGATGGATGGGCAAGTCTTGCGTGTCCATAATGTTGCGTTGATGCGGAAGAATCAGGCAGGAAGGATCAAGATTGAGAACGTGCCTCCGGAGGAATTTCTCATCTCCAAGGCTGCAAAGACTGTTAGAGATACGCCGTTTGTGGCACACAGAAAGCTGATCTCGCGTTCGGACTTGGTGAGCATGGGGTTTGATCCTGAAGTGGTAATGAACCTTCCTGTGTACAACGATCTCGAGTTTTCAGCGGAGAAGGTTGCTCGATACTATAGAGACGAACAACCCTATCAAGAGCCGAGTCTAGACAAGTCGATGCAGACCGTCGAGGTTCACGAGTGTTACCTCAAGACGGATTTTGATGGGGATGACATTGCAGAGCTTCGACAGATCTACTTCTCAGGGAACGAGATTCTGTCGAACAAGGATGTGGATTATGTGCCGTTCTACACCATCTGCCCGATCCCGATCCCGCATCGATTTTTCGGGGATTGCCCAGCGGATCGCACGGTAGACATTCAGAAGATCAAAACAACGGTTACCCGTCAGATGTTGGACAACCTATATCTGCAAAACAATACAAGGGTCGGCGTTGTTGAGGGCCAGGTCCATCTTGATGATCTATTGACAGTAGCACCTGGTAGCATCGTTCGGATGAAGAACCCGAATGCCTTGGTCCCGATCCAGACTCCCGCGGTCGGGCAGCAGGCATTTCCTCTTCTGGAGTACCTCGATCAGGTTCAGGCCAAAAGAACTGGCGTTACAGAGGCATCTCAAGGCCTAGACCCGAATATCTTACAGAATGTGACTGCAACAGCGATTGCCGCTCTCACGCAAGCGTCACAAGGCAAGATCGAACTTATCGCTCGCGTCTTTGCAGAAACAGGTGTAAAAGACTTATTCAAAGGACTTTTGCATCTCTTATGCAAGTTTCAGGACAAATCAGTCATTCTTCGAATGCGCGGGGAGTATGTGCAGTACGACCCAAGAGAGTGGTCGAACCAATACGATGTATCAGTGAATGTGGGTCTTGGGACAGGAAACGCCGAGCAAAAGATGGCGATGCTAAGTATGGTTCTCGCAAAGCAGGAGCAGATGCTCCAGATGTTGGGGCCAAACAATCCTTTAGTGAGCTTGTCGCAATATCGATCAACGCTCGGAAGATTGGTTGAGGCGGCAGGATTTACTGACTCTGCTGAGTTCTTCAAGCCTGTGACGTTAGAGGTTGACCAAGCACTTGCCCAACCTCAACAACAAGGTCCAGATCCCGCAATTCAGATGATGATGGCCCAAGCGCAAGCGGACATCGAGATCAAGAAGCAGAAAGCGATGGCAGACATTCAGTTAGCCAGAGAGAAGGCCGTGGCTGAGTTAGAACTAAAGCGGATGGAGTTCGAGGCCGAGGCTCAGATGAAGGCGATGAAGGTTGGCGCGGGTATTACTTCCAACATCGAGATACCAGGATAAGACATGGCAATTTTGAATGTTTTCGGGCTGAATTGGGATACAGACTCAAGTCTGGCGACAAAGCAAGGCTATATCCAAACGCTTCTTCGTGCCGGTGTTAGCGGTCAGGAGATTAAAGACCTTATTGCTTCCATTGATCCAAGCAATGCCAATCAAACGGTATACGACATTCTAGGTATACCTAATACGTTTCCGCAACCTGTTGTCACTCAAGAGCCTATCTACACGCAGCCAGAACCTGTTTACCAAGAGCCCGTCTATCAGGAGCCTGTGTACCAAGAGCCTGTCTATCAAGAGCCAGTGTATACACAACCCGTATACACTCCTCCTCCTGCCGCTCCGACCTACAACGTATTCGGTCTTTCTTGGGATTCTGGTGCGAGCCTTGCAACGAAGCAGGGATACATTCAGTCGTTGTTATCTGCTGGTATTAGCCCAGATCAAATAAAGGCTAGGATTACCGAGTTAGACCCAGCCAACGCAACGCAGGCTAACTTCGATCTGCTTGGTATTCCAAAGCCGACCCCAACGCCAACCCCAACGCCAACCCCAACGCCAACTCCAACCCCAACCCCTACCGTAACTGCGCCAACGACAACAATCGTCGAGCAGCCAAGAAACACATCACAAGATGCTGTGACGCTGATGGCAGCGCAGTTAAGTTTAGGACTGCCAGCCGAATGGTCTTATTACACGCCACAAGACAAGGTTAACTGGTTTAACGCCAACAAGATTACCGAGCAGACGCTTAAAGACTATAAGGTTCCGCAAGCGGATATTGATGCAGCCATAAAGTTAGGTCTCGGCAAATCAACTCCTCCTCCACCAACATTTACGTTGCCTGCGGGAATGACACTCCCATCAAATTGGGCGAGTTTTACGGGCCAACAAAAGGTCGATTATTACAACGCAAACAAAATTACCGCAGATATGTTGCGGGCCGCGAATGTGCCTGAGGCCGATGTCCAGGCGGCAATTGCTCTAGGTTTAGGTAAGCCAACTACAACAACCCCGACAACTCCGACAAAAACGCCGACAACAACCCCGACAACTTTTAATCCACAAGATTTTATTCCTCCTACTTATAATCTGCCTGCCACAAATTTTGTGCCTTTTGCCACCGGAGGTGGTCAGACAAGTCTTGCAGTTCCGACTACAGGGTTTTTTTACAAGACAACACCGACACCGGAAGTCCCGTTTCAGTTTCAGTCTGGAGCCGCTGGTTACACTAATTTGCGTCCAATGACCTTAGAGTTTGGTGTGCCTGCAAACGTATCTCAGGTACAACAGTTTCAGCCTGGACCATTTAACCGCTCAGGCCTTATCGCTAACTATGATTGGGCTAAGACTGACGCTCAGTTAGCTCAACAAGCAGCACAACAAGCGCAACAGGCAGTAGACGATGCAGCGCAGCAAACAGGTAGCGCAAAGGGCGGCAAGGTTAAATCCTTGCTTGGACCTAACCCAAGTAACGATGACGATGGTTTTGGTGCGCTCCAGTACGGAGAATTTGTCATCAGAAAGAAGGCTGTAAACAAATACGGCGAAGATTTCCTGGAGGCACTAAACGAGTCAAGGATTCCTAAAACTAAGGTGAAAAGCCTGTTATGACGCAAAGATGGGAACGCGCAAAGGCTTTACTTGGTGATGAATTTCTGCAAGAAATATTTGCAGAGTTGGAAAACGATGATATTCAGCGTATGATAAATAGCAGGCCAAATGATGTTGACGTGCGCGAGGAGGCTTATGGGGCTATTCGTGCGATTCATCGACTAAAAGCTCGTCTTGAGTCGATTGCATCAGAAGGTGAAATGGCTAAGAAACGATTTAAAATTTTTTGAGGTTAGTTTATGGATAGCAGCAACCCGAATGGGACTAGCTTGACAGTGGGACAGGCAGCAAATACGTTCTTGGGGATGATGGATGGAGAAGAGCCTCAGCAAGAGCAAGCTCAAGACCAGACAGAAGATCAAGAACTTGTTGCCAGTGAATCCGAAGAGAGTGAGGAGGAACAGCGATTCGTTGTGAAAGCAGCGGGGGAAGAGCGCGAAGTGACCCTCCAAGAACTGATCGAGGGATACCAGAAGGGTACGGATTACCACAAAAAGACTAATCAGCTTGCAGAGCAGCGGAAGGCAGTAGAGGCAGAAAAGTCCGCAATCGAGCAAGCAAAACAGGCGAGAGACGCATATTCTCAGCGGTTGCAGGCGATGGATAACTTCCTGAACCAGCAGATGCGCGGTGAGGATATTGAAAGCTTGAAGGACGTAGACCCGATTGCTTATGCAGTAAAGGTCGCAGAACGCACACAGCAGGAAAAGCAGATCCAGCAGATTCGTGCAGAGCAGCAACGCATTGCGAGAGAGCAACACGCAGAGCGCGAGGCACAGATGGAGAGGCATCTTGTTGAGGAGGCGAAGCGCGTTGCAGAAGCGATTCCGGATTATGGGCATCCTGAGAAGGGTGAGAAGGTGCGGTCTGAACTTCGTAGTTTTGCAAAGTCAATTGGTTATTCAGAAAACGAGTTGGCAAATGCAACAGATTCTCGCGCTGTGTTGACGTTGTGGATGGCAAGTCAGTATCAGAAACTTCAGAAGTCTGGCGTTAATAAAAAGGTTGTTGAAGCGCCCAAAAGTTTGAAGTCTGGTAATTCGACGGGTAAGACCATAGCCACAGAGCAGGCTAAAGCAGACTTTGCGCGGCTGAAGAAGACGGGTTCTCGTCAGGATGCTGCCAAGGTTTTTGAGAGATTTTTATAATTTAGGAGATTCAAAATGGCAGTTCCTTCAGGTACGTTTCAAACCTTCACGGCAGTCGGTCAGCGTGAAGATTTGAGCGATGTAATTTACAGCATTAGCCCGACCGAGACGCCGATTTTGTCATCGCTTGCCCGTACAAAGGCAACCGCTGTCTACCACGAGTGGCAGACGGATACCCTTGCTGCGGCAACCACCAACAACGCACAGGTGGAAGGTGATGACGCTACTGCGGCAACCATTACCCCAACAACCCGTTTGGGTAACTACACCCAGATCGTCGCTAAGACGATCCAAGTGTCCGGCACGATGATGGCGGTAGACCTTGCAGGCCGTCGCGCTGAGAAGGCTTACCAGCTTTCTAAGGCTTCACAAGAGCTGAAGCGTGACCAGGAGACGATTCTTTCTGCAAACCAGGGCCGTTCTGCGGGTACGTCATCGACAGCTCGCAAACTAGGTTCCCTGCTCTCATGGATCAAGACCAACTCGAACTTCAACACCACCGACGGTGCTAACCCCACCACCATTGGTGTTTCGACGAGATCTGATGGCACGACCAGAACCTTTACGGAAACCATCCTCAAAGATGGGGTCCAAAAGGTCTACACCTCTGGTGGCAGCCCAAAGATCCTGATCGTAGGTCCGGCACTCAAGCAGACGGTTTCGGCGTTCGCAGGTATTGCGGCACAGCGTTACATGGCTCCGTCAGATGCACCAACGACCATCATTGGTGCTGCTGATGTGTACCTAAGTGATTTCGGTTCAATCTCGGTTGTTCCGGATCGCTTTGTCCGCACCAGAGACGCGTTTATCCTTGATCCGGAGTACGCAGCGGTTGGTTACCTACGTCCCTTCCAGACCAACGAACTTGCAAAGACGGGTGATTCTGAGAAGACCCAAATCCTTGCCGAGTTCACACTGGAGATGCGTAACGAAGCAGCTCACGGCATCCTTGCGGATCTCAATGTTGCTTAATAAAAACTAGCGGTCTTGGGGAGGCGTAACAGCCTCCCTTTTTTATTGCTCGGTAAGGATCATGAACCCAAAAACAACATTCCACACTACAGACGATCAGTTTGTATTCCGCAGGATACAAGAGATTACTGAGATCGTTGAGCAGAACAAGGCACTCTACAATGCTACAGACGAGCATGAGCGTTGGGGTGAGTGGACACGCTACGCGCAACTCCCATTTGTTGTGGTGGATGATCTCAACAAAAAAGGGATCATGCAGGGATTTGCGGTGCTAGATGAGAAACGATTCAGGGCATGGATAAATGACCCTGAGAACAGACACTTTAGAACAAGGCCAGGTAAAGTATGAAAGTAGCTTTGTGCGTACCTTGTCGGGACACGATGATGACGGGAACGTCTTTTGATATGGCTCGATTGGCTGCTTATGACGGTGCTCATCGGGTAGGTAAACACGGTGGAGGTTTACTGCTCTACACAGCACCAGGGACGCTGATTTTTTCTCAGCGGGAGTCTCTGGCAAAAGAGGCATTGGCAGATGGGGCCGAGTACATTCTCTGGGTGGACTCGGATATGAGGTTCCCGAAAAACACGTTGGAACGGTTGCTTCATCACGGCAAGTCTATTATCGGCGTTAACGCGGTAACCAGAAGAAAACCCGTATTGCCAACGGCGATCAATTTTCACGAGGACAAAGAGATTTTTGAGAAGATTGAAAGTCGCGGAAAGACCGGTATTGAACACGTTACTGCCGTGGGCTTTGGGGTGGTGTTAACACACCGATCCGTCTTCGAGACTATGCCTCAGCCTTGGTTTGATGTAGTATGGGGAGCGGGTGGTCTTATCGGCGAGGATGTTCACTTTTGTGTCAAAGCCTTAGATCACAATATTCAGACGTTCGTGGATCACGAATTGAGTCTTGAAATAGGACACATAGGGACGCACGAATATCGATGGAGCGATGTCGAATATGGCCCTAAGCACTTACAGCGAACTGCAAACAACGATAGCTAATTATCTAAGCAGAGATGATCTTACTGCCGCGATCCCAGATTTCATCCAGCTTGCAGAAATACGCTTGCGTAGAGATTTACGCTTGCGGCAGATGCTTACACAAACATCAATCACGGCAACCGGTGGGGTCGCTACGATTAGTCTCCCTAGTGACTTCTTGCAAACGAGGGATGTGTTCATTGACTCTGATCCCGACTTCCCGATTACGTTTGCAACGCCAAGCGTCTTCATCAGAAACGGTCGGACGAACCAGAGTGGGATACCGACTTTCTACACGATCCTTAACACAACGATTCAATTTGCACCGATTCCTGACAGTAATTACACGGTCAAGATCCTTTACTTTGCGGCCCCTACATTTCTCTCGTCTGCCAATCCTACAAACACATTCCTGACGGTCTGCCCAGACGCTCTTCTGTATGGGGCTTTGGGTGAGGCTGAACCTTATCTGATGAACGATCCTCGGTTGCAGACCTGGGGTGCTCTGTATGATCGGGCAATCGCATCTCTGACGAAGTCCGACGAGGAAAGCCAGTATTCCGGTGTTCCTCTTGTCATGACCCTGGCGAAACGATGAGAGTCAATTTTGGCGAGTGGTTGCCAGATCAGCCTGGGGTTGCTGGTGCGCTTGTAGATGCGAAGAATGTCCTTCCGCAGCAAGTAGGGTATGGTCCACTCCCAGCGCCTGCTGAATGGTCTAATGCAGCCGCAGAGACTCTTAATTCAGTGGTCGCCGCCTCTGCTCCTAGTGAAGCGGTTACGGTCTTTGCTGGGGGGAGCACAAAATTATTTAAGCTCGAAACCAACCTCAGTCTTTCCAATGTTTCCAAAGCCGGTAACTACGTCACCCCATCGGGACAGAAATGGCGTTTTACTCAGTTTGGTAATAGGTTGGTTGCTGCAAACGGGGGTGAACGTCTTCAAGGTTTTCTGATGGGGACATCATCGTTGTTCGCGGATTTGGGTGCAGCAGCTCCAAAATCACGGTACATCACCACGGTCAGGGACTTCATCATCGCGGGTTTCAACAATGGAGCGACAGTCTATCCAAATCGCGTTGAGTGGTGTGCCTTGGGCGATGAGACAGATTGGACTCCATCTGCTCTTACACAAAGTGACTTTCAGGATATCCCTGATGGAGGTCACGTTAAGGGTCTCGCTGGTGGAGAGTACGGGGTGGTCTTCATGGACCGTGCAGTGGTGCGGATGTCGTATGTTGGCAGTCCGCTCGTGTTTCAGTTTGACACGATTTCCAGGGGTTTGGGATGCATGGAACCAAACTCAGTGATTCAGTACGCTGGTATCTCATTCTTCCTATCGGATGATGGGTTCTATCAGTGCAATGGACAAGCAATTGAGTCAATATCGGTTGAAAAGGTCGACCGGTGGTTCTTCAACAACGTAGATATTTCTCAGCTCTCGACGATGAGTGCGGCGGTAGACCCGCTCAAAAACCTTGTGATCTGGTGTTTCAAGAACACGGCGCAAGGGGTAAATGTCTTGATTTACAACTTCAATCTTAAGAAATGGTCTTATGGTGAGGTGAATGTGGACACGATTTCATCGTCCACGGCAATCACAACAACTTCTGGGGCTGGCCTGACTTTAGAGAATTTAGATGCTTATGGAAGTATTGATTCGTTGCCAGCGAGCTTAGATTCTTTCGGGTTCACGGTGACATCTAATCTGCTTACAGGAACGCTCGGTGCAAAGATTGTGGCGTTTTCGGGTTCGCCACTTACGGCAAATATCATCACTCCCGATCTTTCATTGAACGATACACCTAGTGTCGTGACATTGGTGAGGCCCGTGATTGATGACGGTTCTTGTTCCGTTCAGATCTCATCAAGAAAACGTCTGGGGCAAGTTGCACAATTTGCTGGTTCAATTTTTACGGCAAACAATGACAACCGAATTGGTTTACGGTCTGCGGGTACTTATCATCGCCTTCAGGTCATTCCTTCTGGGGTATGGACATCAGCCGTTGGGGTTGATGTCACAGTTGTACCACAGGGGCTGAGATGATCTTCCGCACATTACCCCCGTTTGGTGGTGACTCTAGAGCGGTGGCTGAAATCGTTCGCGGGATTATGGACGGGAAGACCAATAACACGGGTACGGTAACCCTTAACACGGGAAACGCCACCACAACCACGATTACAGACGCTAGGATCGGGGTAGAGAGCAAGATTATTCTTATCCCGTACTCTGCGAATGCTTATACATTTGGGCTTCCCTACGGGGCGTTTTTCGACCTTAATGACCAAACAGCTGCAAGTACAACTACGGCTTATCCAGTTACGTTTTCCAACACTGATTTGTCAAACAATGTCTATCTGTCGAACTCATCAAGAATAAACGTAAGGGTCGCGGGAAAGTACAATGTACAGTTTTCTGTACAGTTTGCGAACGCAGACACGCAGATTCGCGACTCAGATTTGTGGCTTAGAAAGAACGGCGTAAACGTAGCAAACTCAAATTCTCAGTTTTCGATTCCAAGCAGTCATGGCGGTATTGAAGGTCATTTGATTGCCGCTCTTAATTTATTCGTTGATCTCGCGGCAAATGATTACGTTGAGCTTGTCTGGAGCGCGACAAATACTCAAGTAAGGCTTGAGCATATTGCGGCCCAGGCTTCCCCAACAAGACCCGCTACACCGTCAGTAATTTTGACCGTACAGCATATTTCTGGTGGCCCAATCGTTTATGTTTCATCAGTTACCAATGGATCTGCAACGATCACACATTTTGCAAATAATGTGGCAGACGTGACTTTTGGTTATGTGGTAGTTGGATGAACGTGGAATACATAAAGCCGGAGCATTTAAGAAAGATATGGCCTTTTGTTAGGAATGGCTTAGAGGTCATTTTGACAAAGAGTCCGGAGTCATGGATACCAGAAGACATTTATTCGGATTGTTTCACGGGCAAATCAATGCTTTGGGTTTTTGTTGAAGACCAACCCTGCGGCTTTGTAGTTTTGCAGCCAATAGGCGATAATTTGCATATTTGGTGTGCGTATGGCAGGGGAGACTTTGATTCTGGTTTAGATCATGTACTCCGGATCGCGAAAGAAGGCGGCGCAAAGACGATCAGCTTTGACTCATGGCGCAGGGGTTGGAATCATCGTGCTCAGGAGTTGGGTTTTCGACCGAGGAGATGGGTGAGAGGGGTTTAATATGGCTGGTGGATCAACAAACACAATCACAAGGACGGAATTAGACCCGTCCATGCAGCCGTATGTTCAGTACGGTTTGTCTGAAGCTCAACGTCTTTATGCCACAGGTGGCCCACAAGCCTACACTGGGGCAACTTATATTGGCCCATCACAACAGACCCAAGCCGCTCTATCTGCGATGCAGACAAGGGCGATGCAGGGGAATCCTCTTGTGCCTCTTGCCCAGCAACAACTTGCCGGTCAGATCGGCGGTGCTCAGGCAACCGCACTTCAAAGCCAATTTAATCCTTTGTTGCAAAGCACGATTTCGGGTAGTTACCTGAACCCAAATCCTTATCTGACTCAGGCACTACAGCCTGGGTTCTCTCAAGCAACGCAGTCTTATCAAGATGCTATCAATCAGATGAGGTCTAAAGCCTCTGCCTCCGGAAGATATGGGATGAACGAGGCTCTTATGTCTCAGGAGGCTCGCGCTCAAGGTGCGTTAGCAAATGCGCTAACTTCCCAAGCAGGACAACTGGCTTATCAGAACTATGCAGATGAGCGAGCAAGGCAACAATCCGCGTTAGGTCTCAGTGCGAATCTTTACGAGCAAGAGAAGGCTAGACAACAAGCGGCTATCGGTGCTGCGCCAGGTCTCGCCGCTCAAGACTACACAGACATTGCACAACTTGCTCGGGTAGGACAAACGGCAGAGCAATACCAACTGGCAGCTCTTGCGGATGCCATTCAGAAGTTCAACTACCAACAGCAACAGCCTTACGCGAACCTACAGTCATTTTTGTCGGCGGCTTACGGATCGCCGATGGGTATGCAAACCATGCAACCGACGTACTCTAATCCGTTAGCGGGTGTCCTTGGTGCGGCATTGGCAGGAAAGGCTTTGTTGACATAATGGCTGGTCCAGAAATAGCTCTTGCTGCTGAAGCCATCGGAGCATCTGCTGCCGCTCAGGGTGTGGCGTCTGCTGCCGCCGCTGCTGAGGTTGCCGCATCTGCTGCACTTGCTGGTGAAGCTGCGACTGCGGCTGGTACTGCCGCAAACGCGGTGGGTGCTACTAACCCATTCTTGTCTAGTGCGTATGGTGCTTTACCTGGGATGACGATGGGTTCTGAACAGGCCGCAATGTTGGCTGCCCAGACAGGAGAGTTCGGTCTGCCTGGTCTTATGTCTACAGGTGGTTCCGCAACGTATTCAGGTGCTGGTGGCCCGTTAGCAAAGGCTTTGTTTTCTTCTGGTACGCCTACGGCATCGAGAATGGGTCTTCAGGGCATCAATATGTTGCAACAGTCTCAGCCAAGACCTATGGGTCAGGCTCCAGGGATAAGAAGAGGACAATCCTTGCAGGCTCCCAATATTGCGTCGCTTTTGCCTCAGCCAATTCAACGTAAACGCTTGTCGCTTTTGTGAGGACATGATGGACGAATATTTGCAAAGATTGTTTGGTTCCGGACCTTCTTACTTGGGGCAACTCATGGGAGAAGATGCTGAGAGACTTCGTAGAGAAGCACAGAACCAGGGGTTACTTGGAACGGGGATTGGCTTACTGATGGCCTCCGGTCCTTCTGCACAACGACAGAATATTGGTCAGATCATCGGTCAGGGCTTAATGACCGGACAACAAGCGTACCGCGGTGCTATTCAACAAGCCTTACAAGACAAAATGATTGGCTTGCAACTTAGCGAAATGGCAAAAAAACAAAAGGCTGAACAAGCAATTCCTGGTCTTATTCAAGGTGCTATGGTTGCTCCGCAGAGACAGTTTACGGATCTAGAGCGCATGGAGATGCCAACTTCTTCTGTAACAACAGGTCCGGCTCAATTAGACATCAACAAACTGATAAGCACGGCAGCGGCTGCTGGAGTTCCGCTAGGTTCTGTATTGCCGCTAGCAAAAAGCATCGGTGAGATGACACAGCGTCCCACAAAAGAGGTTGGCGGTGCATTATTTGAACTTCAAGATGGCAAGTGGGTAAAAGTTGCTGGCAATCCAAAGACTAGTACGGCAACAATATATAAAGATGGTCTAAAACAAACGGTTGCTGTTGATGAAGCGGGGAATATTGTTGGTTATTTGGGCGGGACAGAAGCTCCACCGACAAGCAAAAGGTCTATTCAAACTATTTACGACACAAGCGGGAAAGAGCGTAAAGTAGTTTTTGATGAGGTAACTGGCACTTATACTGAAATAGGTAGTGTTAAGGCTGGCGAAGTGAAAACCCCATCGCTCATGGACTTGGCTTTTGCTCAAAATAAAATAGACCCATCTACTCCTTTATCAGAAATCACGCCAGAAAACTTAGAAAAAGTATTTAACACATACGCTCGTTTTCGACAGGGAACGGATAAACCTGGAACCGTTGTAAACATAACAGAAGGGCAAAAGGGTTTAGAAAATGAGATTCGAGTATCAAGTCAATTTAAGGGAGAGCCGGTTTATAAAGCATTTCAAGAAGTAAAATCTGCGTATGGTCAAATTACAAATGCAATCGACCTTCGTTCTCCGGCGGGGGATTTGGCTGCCGCAACAAAAATTATGAAACTGCTAGATCCTGGTTCCGTAGTTAGAGAATCAGAACTTGGCATGGCAATGCAAGCAACAGGATTAGTAGATCGAATTAGAGGGTTTGCTGACAATGTAATAAAAGGAACAAAACTAACAGAGCAGCAACGAACGGATTTCAGAAGACTAGCGGACTCTTTGTATGCAGATTCCGCAAGATCTTACAATTCAAAGCTAGGTGAATACCAAAATCTTGGCGCTCGGTATGGATTAAATACAAGTGCGCTTGGGTCTCCGGTGGACATTACAGAGGCCGCGCCAAAGCCACCAGCACAACCATTGCTTTCGATATCACGAGAAGCAGCAGCGGCAGAGCTTCGCAGACGCAGGCAAGGGGGATCATGATGGACTTAAGCAAACTATCTGATTCGGATCTTGAGGCTATCGCCGCTGGAGACTTGTCGAAAGTTTCAACATCGGGCTTGAGATATATTCTCAATTATGAGCGTACGGAAGCCTTAAAAAAACCTATTAGAGAAATGCTTGAGATGGGGCAAACTCCTGTTGAGTTGCCATCTCCAGGTGGCATTGGAAGACAGGTTGGTTTAACAGCACGAGGCTTAATAACAGGCTTGACATCTATCCCAACAATGATTGCTGATCCAATAACGGGTTTAATGAATCTTGCGGCTGGTCGACAAGTAGCTGTCCCGCCGAGTGAAACGGTGCAATCTTTATTAAATATGATTTTACCGAAACCGGAAACTCCTAGAGAAAGAGTTGCTCAGGATGTTGTTTCTGCTCTTTCTGGAACGGGAGCCGCGGTTAGGGGTGCTAGATATTTAAGTGAAACAGCAAAAACCCCGACTGTACGACGTACTGCTGAAGTTCTCGCAAGAGATCCTAGAGCACAAGCAGCGGCGGCGATTGGAGGGGCTACTGCTGCGGGTGCTGCTAGGGAAGAAGGTGCGGGTCCATTGACACAATTAGGCGCTGGAATCATTGGCTCGGTGACGCCAGCAGGGGCGCCAGGGGCGGCAAAAAGTGCAGCACAAGTTGCCAGAGCTGTAGTGCAACCGTTTACCCAAGAAGGACGAGAGGTCATTATTGGGAATGTACTCAGACGGTCGGCAACGCTTCCCGACGAGGCCGCTACAAGAATGGCGAGCGCCCCAGAATTTATTCCTGGGTCTATGCCAACAATGGCAGAGGCGGCAAGAGATCCTGGACTATTAGGGCTTCAGGGTCCAGTGTCTAAAATCTTTGATCCACAAAATCTTATTGGCGAAAGATTATCGAGGCAGAATTTAGCTAGGATGCAGGAATTTGAAAGGTTTGCCGGAACCCCAGAAAGTCTTGAGGCAGCAAGAGCGACGCGAGGAACGGTCACCAAACCAATGCGAGAAGAAGCGTTTTTAGCTCAGGCAGAATTTGGGCCAGTGTCATCAGATGTACTTAATCCAGTAAAAGCAACAATTGCAGACATCATTAAAGGCGAAACTGGTGGTTCAAAACCAATTCGTGACACGATGAAATTTGTTCAGGGTTTGATTAGAGATGTGGAAGAAGGGGGAGTTCTTACACCTCAACGACTTTATGGAATTAGAAAAGATATTCGTATGGCCCAAGAGGGTTTGTTTGATAAGGAAGATTTTCGGGCAAGGCTTGCGGCACAAGAACTTTCTGAGGTTAGAAAAGTATTGGACGATGTGATTGAATCAGTGGCACCTGGTTTCAAGTCTTATCTGTCGGAATATCGTCAAATGTCTCAGCCTGTATCGCAAATGGAATTATTGCAAGACATTGGTAGAAGAGCACAAGTAGCAGCTCCAGATATAACCGCGGGGGTTACATCAGTTCCTATTTTTAGCCAAGCAAAATTAAAAAATCAACTCTTAACAAGAGCGGCTGAGATTGATCGCACATTATCAACTGAGCAAAGAGCGATGCTTGATAATTTAATGAAAGACCTAGATAGAACGGCATCATTAACATCCGCGGTCGCAAGAAGACCTGGCTCGGATACCTTTAAAAACTTTTCTACTGCTAATTTGATAGGGGCAATGTTTTCGGATGTTCTTGCAACTACTACTACAGTAAAATCTTTAGCAAGACCACTAGATTTTTTATATAAATTACCGGATCAGCAAATTGCTGACCTTATGGTCGAGGCAATGCTAGATCCGAAACTAGCTTCGCTAATGATGCAAAAAGCATCTAAAATGACGGTTGAGCCTGTATCCAAAGCATTACGAAAAAAAGTTGAGGATTTAGGTTTTGCGCCGTTGATTTCAGGGATGCAAACGGAGTAATCATGGCAAAGACAAAGATTTCAGAGTTCTCCTCAACTCCAAACAACAATACTGATATTGACGGGATCAATATTGCTGAGGGTTGTGCTCCTAGCAATATCAACAACGCGATTCGGGAGTTGATGTCGCAGCTCAAGAATCAACAAGCTGGCCTGGATGGAGATACGTTTACATCGTCAGATGTCTTGACGGTACAGGGTGTCGCTGCTAACGCAGGGCGAATCAGACTTGGGGAAGATTCGGACAACGGCACAAATTACACGGAACTAAGAGCCGCGGCGTCTCTTGCAGCAGATGTGACATTTGTTCTTCCCTCTGCGGATGGTGCGGCATCGTCGGTCATCCAAACAGATGGATCAGGAAATTTATCGTTTCAAGCCTCGACAGGAACAGGGAATGTCGTTAGAGCGACTTCTCCTGTTCTTACGACACCAGATTTAGGAACACCTTCTGCGCTGACGTTGACAAATGCAACAAGTCTCCCGATTGTTGGTGGAACAACCGGAACGCTCACGGTAGCACGAGGTGGAACGGGTGGTACAGATGCGGCAACTGCTCGGTCCAACTTAGGCGTAACAGCTACGGGCCAAGATACAGCCTACGCATTCCGATCAAACGATCTTTCGGATTTAGCTTCAGCATCGACCGCACGAACAAATCTGGGTTTAGGGTCGATTGCTACCCAAGCAGCAAATTCCGTTTCTATTTCCGGTGGGTCAATCTCAGGCATCACAGACCTTGCCATTGCGGACGGTGGCACTGGAGCGTCTACAGCAGCGGGTGCTCGTGCAAATTTGGACGTTCCTGCAAACGATGGCACAGGTGCTTCAGGCTCGTGGAACATCAATGCGGCAACGGCTACATCTGCAACCTCTGCTACCACCGCAACCAATCTTGCGGGTGGTGCGGCAAACAAGATTGCGGTGCAAACTTCTGCGGGTAATACATCATTTATTGATGCTCCTACGACTGCCTCAACCTTCCTGCAATGGAGTGGTGCTACTTTTGCCTGGGCAGCCGCAAGTGGTGGTGGTGGAACGACTACTAATCCTGCTACCTTTAATAATTCTGGGTCGGGCGCAGCATCGGGTACGACGTTTGATGGTTCCGTAGCAAGGACGATCAGCTATAACACAGTTGGAGCGCCATCAATTACCGGTGCCAATGCAACTGGTACATGGGCAATTGATATTTCTGGTCAGTCAGCACAAACGGCTGCAATTTTTGGTGGCGGCACTAATCGGATTGTTTACCAGACTGCCGCAAATACGACATCGTTTATTACTACCCCAACAGTCACTGATACCTTTCTTAAATGGAATGGAACGGCGTTTACTTGGGATACTTCTGCCGGTGGCGTTACTTCTGTAACTGGAAGCGCTCCTGTCAATTCAAGCGGTGGATCGACTCCTGCGATCAGTCTTGCCTCTGGTTACGGTGATACGCAGAATCCTTACGCGAGTAAGACTGCTAACTATGTCCTAGCCTCTCCTAATGGCTCATCTGGAGTTCCGACATTTAGGGCTTTGGTTGCGGCTGATATTCCTACCCTTAACCAAAACACAACGGGTACGGCTGCAAGTATTGCAAGCGGTGCGGCGAATCAATTGCTTTACCAATCTGGTACGTCAACCACAACCTTTGCCACTGCACCAACGGTTAGCAACACTTATTTGAAATGGAATGGTACTGCCTTTGCTTGGGATAGCCCATCTGGATCTGGTGACGTTGTTGGCCCATCAAGTGCGGTTGATAGCCAGATTGCTTTGTTTAACAGCACAACAGGCAAGCTCATCAAAGCGGCTACGACTACGGGTTTATTGAAAGCATCATCGGGCGTTATTGCTGCGGCTACGGCTGGAACAGACTACGCTGCTGCTACAACGGGTTCTGCAAACCAACTGCTTGCAAGTAACGGTTCTGGTGGCTTTACAAACCTTACGACAGGTACTGGTGTCGTTACAGCACTAGGGGTCAACACAGGTTCTTCTGGTGCCTTTGTCGTTAATGGTGGTGCGTTAGGTACACCATCAAGCGGTACGGTAACAAACCTTACTGGTACAGCATCAATCAATATTAACGGTACGGTAGGTGCAACCACACCAACAACTGGTGCTTTTACGACACTTTCAGCATCTTCTACAACTACTTTTTCTGGTTTAACGGCTAGTACAGCGCTTGCTTTAGATGCAAGTAAAAATGTTGTTAGCGTTACTAATACGGGTTCAGGTAGCAATGTTTTAGCCACATCCCCCACATTAGTAACACCCAATTTAGGTACACCTACTACCTTAACTCTTACCAACGCCACAGGCTTACCTTTATCAACGGGCGTTACCGGCAACCTTCCAGTCTCTAATCTGAACTCAGGGACGGGCGCATCTTCCTCGACATTTTGGAGAGGTGATGGAACATGGGCTACTCCGGCTGGCGGTGGCGGCACAACAACCAATGCCTTGACACTGAACAATTCGGGTTCTGGTGCGGCGTCTGGGACAACCTTTAATGGTTCTACAGCCGTTACACTTTCCTACAACACGTTAGGTGCTGCACCAGCTCCTACGGGTACAAGTTCGCAGTTGCTTGCTAACGATGGTGCAAGTGGATTTTCTAATGTTAATGTTGGCTCGGGGTTAAGTTTAGTTGCAGGAACATTGACAGCAACAGGTGGTGGGGGCGGCGGTTCTTCTTCTCAGCTTGAATACTTAACAAGTATTACGGCAAACTATACGATTGCAAACACGGCCAATGCGATTGGCATAGGGCCAATCACGGTAACCAGTGGTGTGAGTGTGACTGTCCCTTCAGGGTCAAACTGGACTGTCTTAAAGAGTACGGCGCTGGCAGCGCTCTATTAAACGAGGATTATATGTCTGCTTTAATTATCAAAGGCAATACATCGGGGGCAGGGTCACTGACACTGCAATCAGCCAATACATCATCAACCACGACGCTGACGCTTCCTGCAACGGACGGCACTTCAGGCCAAGCCATTACAACGGATGGTTCAGGCAACCTGACGTTTACTACCGTCGGTGGAGGTACAACCACTAATGCGTTGACCATGAATAACGCTGGTTCTGGTGACGCATCAGGAACCACGTTCAACGGTTCAGCAGCGCGTACCTTGAGCTATAACACGCTCGGCGCAGCGGCTACAGGTGCATCTAATACGTTTACCGCTGCACAAACCTTCAGAGCAGCTAATGCGGTTAGGTCTGAAGCAGCAAGTACCCAAGATGCCATTGTTGTAGCAGGTAGAGCAGGCGGCACAAGTTCGTATGCGGTGACGCTTACGCCGGATACATTAACCGCTAGCAGAACAGCCACGCTTCCCGATAGTGGCGGCAATTACACGCTTGGTTATATCAATGCACCGCAAAGCACCAATACGACATTGGCGCTTACTGATCAAGGCAAACATATCTATTTCTCTGGCGGGTCTACTGCAACGCTTACGGTTCCAACCAATGCGTCGGTGGCTTTCCCGATTGGCACAACCATTCTTGTGGTGAATGACAACTCAGGCAACCTAACAATTTCTGGTGCTGGTGTGACGTTTCAGTTAGCCAACGGCGCAACAGGCAACAGAACGGTGGCAACAAAGGGTTTAGCGACTTGCTTAAAAGTTGCTACGGATACGTGGTATGTCTCTGGTGCAGGAGTGACCTAATGGCTGGTAACTTAACGGCGATGATTGCTGCGGCGTTCTCTGGGAGTGCTGCACCTCCAGTAACGTCTGATCCTTATTTTGAATACACCACGCTATTGCTCCCAGGCAACGGAACCAACGGCGCACAGAACAACACGTTCTTAGATAGCTCTACCAATAACTTCACCATCACTCGTAACGGCAACACCACACAAGGTACGTTTAGCCCGTTCTCGCAGACGGGGTGGGGGAATTATTTTAATGGTAGTAGTTCACTAAACGCATCAAATGCTGGTTTTAATCCATCAGGTGCGTTTACTGTTGAGTTTTGGTTCTATCCAATCGATAACACAACATTTTATCAGGGTCTAATTAGCACCTGGCCCGATGGCTTAGTACCAGCTCAAGGAATGTTTATTACCAAAGATGGTGCTACTTGTTCTATTCAATTAGCAGCCAATGGTAGTTCAGTTGGTATTGCTTCATTCACATGGGCAACCTATCTTAATCAATGGAATCACATTGCATTTGTTAGAAATTCAAGCGATAGTTGTGCTGTTTTTCTAAATGGCGGTAGACTCGCAGCACCTGTGACAAAATCTGGCTCTCCTGGACAAACATCATTAACCATTGGAAGATACTTTCCTAATAATGCGAATTATTATTTTACCGGCTATATGTCCAATGTCCGGTTTCTTAACGGAAGCAACGCTTACGATCCGGCATCGTTAACCATTACCGTACCAACAACACCTTTTGCAACTAATACAACCAATCAGGTGCTTTTAACCTGTCAAGCTAATCGTTTTATTGATAGTAACACAGCCACAACAGCAAATACCATCACAGTCAACGGCTCTCCCTCCGTACAAGCCTTCTCACCCTTCAACCCCAGTGCTAGCTGGTCTGCTGCTACTTATGGTGGGTCAGGGTATTTTGATGGGAATGGGGATTGGCTGACCATTGCAGAGGCGCCGGCATTACAGCTCAACAGTACGGCGTTCAGTATTGAGTTGTGGCTTTACCCATCATCGGTTTCAGCCAGCCGAATGATTATTGGGAAGCGTGATACAAGCGGCGGCTCAGGCTACGCATTTTCTTGGTACATACAAGGAAATTCATTTGGCGGATTTATTTTTTACTCGGCCAATGGATCCCTGACCTCGAACAACAATGTCCTGATCGCAAACGCTTGGAATCATATTGCTGTCACGTCTGATGGAACCAATGTCAGCATGTATGCGAACGGAAGTCGGGTGAACACACCGAGCCATCTATCAACTCACCATGTTCAAACATAACCCAAATTTAGAAAGAAACCACAAAATCAACGGGCTGGCGCAAAAACCATGTCATGCATGGGGCTTATTCGAACTCCTTACTTTTCAGATCCATCTGCGCGTGAAGAATGCGTACCACAAGGATTTCAGTTTTTGAGATTCTTTTAAATAGTATGATGTGACGAAAAATTAAAAGGCCTCTAATATTCTCGGCAATATTTTCGTAGGACTTTCCCTTCTTTTTATTAGTTGCGATTTCTTGGCATGCCTGAATGAGCGTCGAGTAATACTTATCTACTTGTCGTTCCGACCATTCAGTTAGGGTGTAATTCCAAATATCTGCAAGATCTTGAACTGCCTTTTTGGAGAAGTGAACCTCAGCCATTCTTGCTATTCTTTTTGAGCGATGCTAAATGTTTTTTCGGGTCGAAGCTCTTTACAATGCCATATCGTGACTGGGAAAC
>OGWH01000018.1_pt1 | contig 21398 bp, 27 predicted proteins | sample 1575971 | NCBI WGS metagenome assembly OGWH01 (sample SAMN07581554, study PRJEB24739) | freshwater metagenome
TGAGATTCAGGATCGGATGGAACAGACCCGTCAGCACATGCAGAGCAAGATTGATTCACTGGAAGCCAAACTGCGTGAACGTGATGCGCGTCAAGTGCTTGACGATCGTCGCCGCGCACTCAAACAATCCGGCAAGGTAAGTTCGGATGACGATGTGAAAGCGGTGGAGAAAATTATGATCGAAAAGAAGATTGCCGATCATGATGCCGCCGCTGACTACTTCAACTGGATGAAGCAGGCGGACGAAGTGTCCAAGCCTACTCCGGTGTTTCAAGGTGCGCCCGTGTTGAACAACTTCGACCTCAAGGCGTACTTCAAGAATCCGCAAAACGCAGCGCGGGAGTCTGCTGTACAGGCATTGAATGAGCTGCGTAACCCAAGACGACCGATTGGACTTTAGTAGGGGCGAATCTTCTAAAGGAATTTCATCATGCCTATTGGTGGAGGTATCATACCAGCCAGCGGCACAACTCAGTACAATGAACTGACGTATGTGACGCGCCGGGCGTTCATCCCAAAGCTGATCGTCCAGATTTACAACTCAACCCCGCTCATGGCGGCGTTGCTTGCAAACAGCCAGACCGCTTCGGGCGGTGTATCCTCGGTCACCGTTCCGGTGCAGGGGGCGCAGTTTGTGAACGCCCAATGGTCGGACTACTCGGGTTCGTTCCAGCAGCCTTCGGTGCAGCAGGGTGCGTACAATGCCGAGTTCAATCTGAAACTCATGATTGCACCTGTGCCTTTCCTGGGCATGGAGGGTGCGGTGCAGGAAGACTATGCCGTGATTCCTCTCATTGAGGCACGGATGAATGACTGCACGAACGTCATGATGGATGCGATGGCGACATCGGCGTACACGGACGACGGCACGAACACACAGCGGTTCACCGGACTGCCGATTGCCGTGGATTCCGCAGGAACGTATGCGGGTCTTAATCGTTCAACCTATACATGGTGGGCATCGAGTGAGTACGCTGCGGGTTCGGTCAATCCGACGCGGCAGAATGTACTCCAGTACATCTCTGGTACGGTGAAAAAGTCTGCTGAGATGCCAACCTTTGGGGTGTGCGGCTTTGGCACTTGGACGCTGTTGGCCCAGGATTTTGTCGGTCAAGAGACCTACATGATCACGCCGGGGTCCAGTTTCGGTGGGGAAGAAGGCCCGAACTCGGCGTTTCGTGCGCTGATGGTTGCGGGGATTCCGATCTATCCGGATCCGTATTGCCCAGAAGGTACGATGTATCTGCTCAACACCAACTATCTGTCGCTCTATGTGCACAACAAGGCCCAGTTTGCGTTTACGGGCTTTGAGTCCACGTTGCCCAACTGGCAGATTGGTTATGTGGGTGCTGTTCTGACCATTGCTGAGATTGTAAGCACGAAACCGAAGTCGATGACCAAGGTAACGGGCTACAACTCGCTTACGCTGTAAGGAGGGTATCATGGCTCTTGGTCTTCCGAAGCTGATTCTTGCGTCAAGCAGCCCGAATGCGGACACGGCAGGCGCGTACTTTGATGCAGTAACGGTATCAATTGCAGCGTCGGCAACGGCGCTTGTTCCTGCGGGGATGTACATTTTCCAGCCCAATGCGGATGTGAAAGTGCAAACCACGGTGAACAACACGCCAACGTGGACCGATACGATTGCGGTGAGCGTCGGCGGTGTGTTGTTTTCGGATGGTATTAATGTCCGGTTCAACAACACTAACACTGCTCAAGCTGCAACCATGCAGTTGATGACGGTGAACGGTGGATTGTCGGTGACAGGTACTTACACTTGAGGTGACGTATGGACGCAAATCGCGTTGCTAATGAGTTGCCGAATCGGTTCGGCGGTATCTTGTTGGGTAGCCTGATTGGTGCAAACTTCAATGTGACCACCGATCAGCAGATTGTGATTTTTGACAATCCTGCCAAGTACATTTTGCGTCGGATCGTGGCGACCAATGCGTCGTTGAGTTTGAGCACGGCTGCTGGTGGAATTTACACGGCGGTGAGCAAGGGTGGGACGGCTGTTGTGGCTGCTGGGCAAACCTACTCGGCGCTTACAGGTTCCACGTTGTTTTTGGATTTGACGCTCAACACTGCGGGTAGTGCACACATCACGGTCAAGTCGAATGTTCCAAACTTGTATTTTTCGTTGACCACGGCGCAAGGTGCTCCGGCAACTGGAGACATTTATGTGTTTGGCGACATCTTGACGTTGTAAGGAACCAGTTGTTCGCCCCTCTGGTAGTTCAGTAGCTCCGCCTTTAGCGTTTTGCTAAGAGCGGAGCGAACGACTTTATGGATATGAGAGCTTTATGGCAACTCTTTCGGGATACATTACCGAGGTGCGTCGGCTCTTGCATGATGCCACCGGGGTGTTTTGGACGGATGCAGAGTTAACGGACTACATCAACGATGCGCGAAATCGTATTGTGCGCGATACGGGTTGCCTTCGTTATCTTGCTCCGAGTTCAGTCACCACCAATGTCGAGACACTTAATCTATCGTCGCTATCGCTGCCAGCCTATGCAGATAGCATCCTCGATGTTCTAAACATCAATCTTTTCTGGGGGAACACACGCATCCCCTTGCGCTACTTGTCATGGACGGAGTTCAATGCGCAACTCCGGTTCTGGCAAAACTACACAGGCCGACCGATTGCGTTTTCCCTGTATGGGATGACGACGATCTACTTTGGCCCATCTCCGGATCAGGTTTACACCATTGAGTTGGATACGGTGGTGCTGCCTCTGGCTTTGACGCTGCAAAGCGGGAACGATCAGATCCCAGCGCCCTACACGTCGCCGATTAAATTCTATGCGGCATACCTTGCCAAGTACAAGGAGCAATCCTATGGTGAGGCAGAGATTTTCAAGATCGAGTACGACAAGCAAGCTCGATCTGCCATTGCGTCTTCGATGACGCGGCGTCTGCCTACACCGTTCAGCAGTCCGTACTGACATGGCTACGGAACAGCGCAAGTCCTATCATGTGACGAAGGACTTCAAAGGCATCAACACGAAGGCCAATCGTACCGCCATTGACAAGGATGAGTTTGCGTGGCTTGAGAACGCCATGCCTATTGGTTTTGGGAACCTGAGGATTGTGCCGAACTACTACCCTGCGGTCGCCACAGCAGGCACGTCGGTGACCTCGGGCAAGACCTATCGGGTTGCCACCTTGGGCAGCAGCCTAGCGCAGTGGCAGGCGTTTTTTAGCGGTTTAACAGCCATTCCTGCGGTAGGCGACCTGATCGTTGCAACGGCGACAGGCACTCTCCTTGGTGGCAGCACAGTAGCGCTCATGGCGGTCACTGCAAGTGTGCCGGAGTACAGCGCTCCGGTCAACATTGGTGGGGTCAACTACTTGTTGATCTTTCAGACCAATGGCGGTTGTGAAGCTTTGAATTTATCGACCAATGTATTGACGACGGTAGCCGTTGCTGCGACCTTTAGCAATGCAGGTTGCAAGGTGGCGCAATGGAAGAACGAACGGGCGCTGATCATTGATCCGGCCAATGGTTACTTCAATTGGAATGGCACGAATCTTGTCAAGATGGGTTCGGTGCAGAGCGTTACGATTACAAACGGCGGAACGGCTTATGCAGGCACGATCTCCGTATCTATTGGCGCTCCGAACCAGACGGGCGGTGTGCAGGCGACAGCGACAGCGACACAATCGGGTGGCGTGATTAACAGCATTACGATCACGGAGCCAGGATCTGGGTATACCTCTGCGCCAACAGTGACCATTACAGGTTCGGGCGGCGGCAGCGGGTTTACAGGGACAGCCAATTTGCTGTCGCAAAACGGACAGGCAATTGCCACGTTCTCGGGCAGAGTGTGGATTGCCTTGGGACGTACCGTGTACTTTTCCGCAGTCGAGTCCTACAACGACTTTACAAGCGTGAGTGCCGGAAACATTACGATTACAGACGGCACACTCTACGGGAACATCACACAGCTTGTCAGTGCCAACAACTTTCTTTACGTCTTTGGCACGAACTCCATCAACGTCTTTTCGGATGTGCGCATCAATGCTTCCACAGGCGAGACGTTGTTCACCAACACGAACGTCAGTGCGTCCATTGGTTCCGACCTGGAGGATGGCATCTTCGCTTACTTCCGCAGCATTTTGTTCATGAACCGTTACGGTGTGTACGCGCTTGTCGGCGCAACCACGACGAAGATCAGCGATGCTTTGGACAACATCTTCCCGAACATTGACTTCAGTTTTGCGGTGACATCGTGCCAAGTGCTGATCTACAACATCTTGCTTGCGGCATGGTCGGTGACGTACAACGAAAGTGGGACGCTGCGCAAGCTCCAGCTTTTGTTCTTTGACCGCAAGTGGTTCGTCACCGACATGGGCGAGGTGACGCATATCAATTCGTCTCCTCTGTCTGGTTTGATCGGCGCTTACGGATTGCGTGAAAGTGGGCGTGTTTACAAACTCTACAATGACCAAAGTGCGGCGATTTCGAGTCTTGTGCGCACAGCGCTTTGGGCGTTGAACGATCCAATCCGCACCAAGCAGGCGTTGAAGATTGGTGTTGAAGCAACGATCAGCAACACGGGTGTAGGACAGATCAGCTTTACAGTCGATTCGGAAAATCAATCGTCAAGTCCGATTACATTGACGAATGGTATCCAGTGGATCAACAATGTCTTGCAAGTGTTGCAATGGCAAAACAATTCAGGGACAATTATTACTTGGACACCCACAGGGTATGCGCTGTACAAGTATGATGCGCAGCAATACGGCAAGTATCTTGGCATGACAATTACATCCACCAGCCCTTCTTTTGTCTACAACGGATTCCAACTTGAGCATGAATTGCGAGTGAGGTTCTAATGTCTAAACCAGTTGCCATTCCTAACACGTTTGCAACCGCAACAACGGTCATTCCGTTATCCAATTTGGATCAGAATTTTACGGCGGTTGCAACATCCATCAACAGTGCTTTGACGTACAGCAACTATGCGGCAGACACGGGCGCTGCGGATGCCTATGTTGTGACCTTTACAGGGTTGGCAGCGGCGTACGCGGCTGGATTGCGGATTCAGTTCAGGGCGGCCAATGCCAACACAGGCGCGTCAACGATCAATGTGAACGCACAGGGTACAAAAAACATTACGTTCCAGAATGCAGCGGCGTTGACAGCAGGCATCATTGCTGCCAATTCGATTGTGGATGTGATGTACGACGGTACGCAGTTCTTGTTGATGAATGACCCTGCGGGTTTGACGGGCGGTGATGTGGTAGGGCCAGCCTCTGCGGTGAACGAGCAGATTACGCTTTTTGACGGCACGTCCGGAAAGTTGATCAAAGCAGCGACAACAGGCACGGGTGTGGTCACGGCGCTTGGTGTGAACACCGGATCTTCAGGGGCGTTTGTCGTTAACGGAGGCGCACTTGGCACACCATCAAGCGGAACGGTTACCAACCTCACAGGCACAGCTTCGATCAACATTAACGGCACGGTAGGGGCAACAACGCCCAATACCGGGAACTTTACGACGATCACAGCAACATCGTTGATTGTGTCAAAGTCCACAGGCTGGAACCAGAGCGCAGACACTTACGTCACTACAAGCTCGGGTGTGTCGGATGTGCACACGGGAATGCGCCGCTGCTTGTTGCTCAATGACGGCTCGGTAAATTACTACCTCAACCCGTCGGATTCCACCCAGAAAGTAGACGGCTCGGCATCAACGCTTACTGGCGCAGACGGTCAAGTCATGGTGGAGATTCCTGCGTTCTACGTTAAATTTACACCAGGAACCACGCGCACTTGGTCGATTTCGCTTTTGCCTGCACCAGGGTACAACCTGCATCCGGCTTTCATCAAGGACGGCGTAGCTGTACCGTATCGCTACTATGGCGCATACGACGGATGTGTCAATACAACGGGGTCTACCTATCAATCCGGTTTGAATTGGGACAACAATGTTGGCGTTGGCAACGGGCAAGCCTGGGATACTGCAACAGCCAAACTTGCATCGGTATCGGGGGTGTTTCCTGCGGTTGGGCTGACACGGGCGAATGCGCGAACGATGGCAAGCAATCGCGGCGTTGGTTGGCGACAAGTTGATGCTTACCTTGCCTGGGCCGTAGAGTTGCTTTTTCTAATTGAGTACGGGACATTCCGTACCCAGCAAAATATTGGTGATGGCAATACGAATGTAACCAATGCCTACAATGCCCCATCGTCTGGCAGTCAAACCGATTCGCCGCACTCGGAGGCTGGCAAATCCAATAGCATTGGCAACGCCAGCACGAACACCACAAACGGCGCATCCAGCGCTAGCCGCAACACTGCATGGATGTCGTATCGCGGCATCGAAAACTGGTACGGCAACTGTTGGAATTGGGTGGACGGTTTTAACATTAATAGTAATCAAGGCTACGTTAGCAACAACGAGGCTAACTACGCCGACGATACGGCTACAAATTACAACGCAATTGGAGCAGCGATGGTTGCCACCGACGGCTATGTGACGAATTGTCAGAACGAACCGTTTGCGTTTTTGCCCTCTGCGGTCGGCGGCAGCAGCAGCACTTATTGGGCGGATTATTACACTCAAAACTCTGGATGGCGCGTGGCGGTTTTCGGCGGGCTTGCGAATGATGGCGCGAGTGCTGGGGGATTCTTATGGAATCTGGAGAATGGTTCGTCGAGTCTTAATCGTGGTGTTGGCGCGCGCCTTGCGTATTAACCATTTTGTAGTAAGGGAGTAGCTGTGCATCGTCGCGTAGCAAATTTCAGCAGGAATGCGAATAATGGCACGAATGCTGGAGGATTCTTATGGAATCTGAATAATGGTTCGTCGAATCTTAATCGTAATATTGGCGCACACCTTGCTGTTGTGGTAACACGGCACAGCACTCCTTCCCGTCAGGGAAAATATGGCAATCCAATACAGCTTAGTAGATACGTCGAAACGCTGGGAGAAAAACAGCAATGAAGCGAGTCGGCAATCTGTGGGAAAAGATTGTGGATTTGGAAAACATTAAGCTCGCCCACAAACAGGCTAGGCGCGGCAAGTTGTTTTACACCGAAGTCAAGATGATTGATGCAGATGTTGATTATTACTGTCAGCAAATTCAACAAATGTTGGTCAACAAAACATTTCGTACCAGCGAGTACGAACAGGAAATGCGTTTTGACGGGCGCAAAGAACGCATGATTTTCAAGCTGCCGTATTTTCCAGATCGGATTGTGCAACACGCATTGCTCAATGTGGTTGGCCCGATCTTCGTGCGGTCGTTTATTCGGGACAGTTTTCAGTCAATACCTGGGCGCGGAACACATGACGCAATGAAGAAGGTTAAGAAACTTATTCGTAGTGTTGATTGCCCGAAGTACGCGCTCAAGATTGATGTGCAAAAATATTACCCAAGCGTGAACAACGCACTGCTAAAGGAAGCTGTGTGCAGGAAAATCAAGTGCACAAATACGCTTTGGTTGATGGATGACATCATCGACAGTATGCAAGGCTTGCCGATCGGCAATTACACAAGTCAGCATTTTGGCAATTTATATCTCAATGCGTTTGACTGGTGGATGAAACAGGAAGTCAAGCCTGCCGGATACTTTCGCTATTGCGACGACATTGTGGTTCTTGGAAACAGCGTTGCCGAATTGCAAGTGATATGCACACAGATGCTTGATAAGCTTGCTGATCTCCAATTGAAAGTAAAGCCTAATTGGGCGATTCGTGACATTGAGGAACAAGGGCTTGATTTTGTAGGATTTGTGTTTCGTCCAAAATATACAAGGTTGCGTAGAACCATTGCTCGCAACTTTGCAAGAACTTGTAGATTTGTGCGGCAGCATTTGCTTGAAATTCCGCGAGACATAGCACTCAGCAAGTTGATGGCGTACAAGGGTTGGATTAAATATGCAAGCGCGAAGAAACTGTGGCGCAAGCATATTGTTTCTTCGTTACAACGTGCATTTCCAGCACAATTGCGAGGTGCTATATGAAAACATCGTTTGATCATCAACCATCTGTGTTTTTCGTTCTTGGGCAGACGCTTTACATTCGATGGAATATTCAACAAGTTGCTGTGCCGAGAATAGACGGCTCAACGGTCACGCAGTGGGTGGCGGACGAAGCGGTGGCAAATGTTGCCGATGCTCGCTCTGCGTTGATTGAGAAGATCATCGGCGCTCAATACAGCGTTGGCGCAGAAATCGCTACGATCAACAACGCTCAAACAAAACCGCAAGAATACGCGGATTATCAAGCATTCCGGGTGCAAACAAAAGCTTTGGCAGACCAATGGTTGGCGCAGCGAGGTGCGTCATGAGCGAGTTAAAACAGATTCCTGAAGTCGAAGCGCGGCTCACGACGCACGAGCAGATCTGCGCGGAGCGGTACAAAGGTATCCAAGAGTCGTTCAAGCGCGTAGACGAGCGTTTTCAGGATGGGAACAACAAGTTCCGCCGACTTGAGTACATCATGTACGCAGTAATGGCGGCAGTCCTCCTCGGCCCAGGGGCGGCCGCAACTTTCTTCAAGAAACTCATCGGACTCTGAAATGACACCTTGGAGTTTTGTATGCGTGCTGCCTGTACAGAAGACGAGTTTATTGAGATCTGGCGAGAGCTAGGTTCGCCGACTTTAGTTGCGGCACGACTGGGTATCAGTGTAACCAATGTTTATGCGCGACGTAATGCTATTCAAAGCCGCCTGAAGATCGAACTTCCTACAGACGATCTAAAAACAAGACCAAGCATCGTCATCCCGCCCGATCATAAACGGGTCGAAGCCACCATTACAGGCGCAGTCGTCATTTTCAGCGACGCACATTTTTACCCAGGTTATGACGGGGTAGGCTATCAAGCACTCCTGGAAGTAATAAAAGCAGTAAAGCCAAAACTCATCATTGCGAACGGCGACATCCTCGACGCTGCGAGCATGAGTTCGTTTTCTCCGATGGGGTGGTTCAAACCACCGAGCATGAAAGAAGAACTTGACGCTGTACAAGCTGCCATGTCAGGAGTGCAGAAAGCAGCGCGTGGAGCGTACTTGCATAGGACGATCGGAAACCACGATATTCGCTTTGAGAAACGCCTTGCGGCGGCAGTTCCAGAAATTCGCGATGTGTATGGCATGAGTCTCAAAGACCACCTGCCGCACTGGCATGAATCCTGGTCGGTGTTTATCAACAAGAACACGATTGTCAAACACCGATACCACTCAGGCGTTCATTCGACGTACAACAACGTGCTCCGCTCCGGCATCAACATGGTTTGCGGGCACACGCACCAACTTGAAGTCAAGCCCTTTGGCGATTATCGAGGCCGTCGGTACGGAGTCGCCACAGGAATGTTGGCCGATCCAAAATCTGATGCTTTTCATTATCTTGAAGACGCACCGACAAACTGGTGCCAGGGTTTTGCTGTTCTCTCGTTCGACAGCGAAGGTCGCCTATCTCCTCCAGAGCTTTGCGAGGTGATTGAAGGACGGGCCTTTTTTCGTGGACAAATTGTCAAGGAGTGATTATGGACGATATTTTTGTCACCGTGGATCTGAACGAAACCGAGTTTGATGCTCTCGTTGAATGGTTAGGCGAGCAGCAGATTGACACCGGTTTGGGCAAGTTGTACGATCGTTTGCTTGAATTGGCTGAAGCCAGGGATGGAGAAGCGGAGTAATGTTCGATCTGCTAGGCGGGGGTCTCTTGGGGTCAATCTTTGGGGGGCTATTCCGCCTAGCTCCTGAGATACTCAAATTGTTTGATCGCGTCAATGAGCGCAAGCATGAGCTGAACATGTTTCGATTGCAAACTGACTTGGAGAAATTGCGTGGTCAATTCAAGGTTGAAGAGCGGTACGTTGACTATTCAATACAGCAACTGGACACAATCAAAGCGGCATTTCAAGAACAGCAGGCGACAGCAAAACAAGCGGGACGGTTTGTCTCGGCAATCAGCGCCCTTGTACGACCTGGAATTACCTGGGCCGTCTTTGGTATGTATGCCGCTGTCAAGGCCGCAACCCTGGTCTTAGCGTTTCAGTCGCAGGCTCCGTGGTACGAAGTGATTGTGACGGTGTGGGATGCAGATGACTTCGCGCTTTTCAACATGATTTTGACATTCTGGTTTATCGGCCGTAGCATTGAGAAGTACCAAAAGTGAATGAAGCAATTGATCTGGCCTGCAACGTGTTGATCAAACCGTTTGAGGGTCTTGCTCGCAAGCGCCTTGATGGGCTTATTGAGGCGTACCCAGATCCTGGCAGCGGTGGCGCACCGTGGACTATAGGATACGGTTCAACAGGGCCGGACATTACGCCGCACACCGTCTGGACGATGCAGCAGTGTGAGGAAGCTCTAGATCATCATGTGCGGTACTTTCTTGTCGGTCTTTGTAAGCTTTCACCGACATTGCGGAATGCTGTGCCGCGCAGGATTGCCGCAGTGACAAGCTGGGCGTACAATTGTGGGCTGGGAAATTACCGCATCAGTACCTTCAAGAAGCGCATTGATGCGGAAGATTGGGAAGGCGCGGCAACAGAGTGCGTGAAGTGGAACAAAGCGGCTGGCAAAGTCTTGCCAGGATTGACCCGTAGACGTGTTGCAGAAGCAGCAATGATGAGGTGAACGATGGCAATGCAAGCATTTAACCCACAGGGCAATACACAGACGTTGACGGCAGCGATGACGCCGCCAGCCCCGGTACAGGTGGTAAGCACAACGGGAGCTGCAACCCAGTATCGGATCATCAATGCCACCAATAACAACTTATGTTTTCTTGGTGTAGGAACGACGGCAGCGCAAGCGACGGCGAACGCAACAACGACGTTGCCTGCGCGGACGATTCCGATTCTGCCTGGGACAGATGAGATCCTGACGTTCACGCCGGATGCGTACTTTACAGCAGCAACAGTATCGTCGAGCGCGGTGCTTTACATCACTCCGGGTACGGGAGCCTGATCATGCTCAAGACCGTCTCTACCCTAGTCAATGCGACAGGCGCGATCAACTACAAAGGCACTTGGAATGCTGCGACAAACACGCCTACTCTAGCGTCTGGTGTGGGCACGAAGGGCGATTACTATGTCGTTTCGACTGCCGGATCAACCAATTTAAACGGTCAAACGCTATGGGGCGTAGGTGATTGGGCAGTGTTCAATGGGTCAATCTGGGAAAAAGTAGACGGTGGCAGCACTGGAAATTTTACAACCATTGATGTCAACACCTTGGCGACGCTCGCAGGGGTGAACTTCACGACATCGACAGCAGCCACGGCAACTTTTTCCGTATCGTCGTTGCCGCTTGTGCCAGAAGGATACATTCAGATTCAGGTCGGCGGCGTGAACAAGAAAATTCCGTACTATCAAACATGAACATGGATTCACTTGCTGCGGTTGAGTTCGGCGACAAAGATGGCTTGCGAGTCATGTTGTTTGAGAACCAGATGCAGCATCAATTGTTTTACAACGTGTTGGCAGACACGGGTGTGTTGAGTACGTTCTACCCGCTTGGTGATGCAGAGTTTACCGATCTGGATGATTGGATCTTGTTGCATTACAACCAGCATCTTTCGTTGTCAGAGTTGTTGGACACGGCATCTCCGTTTGAGCTTATTGATACGGATTGGAACCAAGAAGACGATTTTAATGATTGGGTGCAAGCACACCTATTGATTCATCAAGGCATTGCGGCAGAACTTGGATTGTAAAATCTTTATTGAAAGATTGTCATGAGCACAATTAGTGATATTGATCGCGTCGCGTTGCAGTTTGCATCGATTCTTGATCCAAGTTCTACTGGCGTTGCTTGGAGCAAAAACGCTGGAGGTTTTGGCCCCGAAGGTTTTTTGCGTGAAATGGCAAAAGACTTCATTAACAAAACGGGTATTACAGATATCCGCGACATCGGAGTTAGAACGCCAAAGCCGCTTACACCACAAATGCAATACATGTTAACAATAGATGTTAACGCTTTTCCAGGCGGCGTTAATAATTATGCTCAATTTATGAATTCCGTAGAAAAATATCAATATGATGGGAAATCACGTTATTACAACAAAAAAACAAGTGCAGATTTGCCAATAAGTCTAGATACTTTTTTTAATAGCTACGGACAAGGACAAGGCGGAAAAACTGATGCATATTTTTATGCAAATCCTGACGGCACATATAAATTAAAAACTGTTGGTGTTAACACCGGGGAACTTAATTTGATATTGCCAATACTTTCCGTAATGGCTTTTGCCATTCCTGGAATTGGTTCTGCAATTGGCACGACGCTTCTTGGTTCGACGGTATCTGCTGCAACGGCTACGGCCGTCGGCAATGCAGTGATCAGTGCTGGACTAAGTGTTGCTGCTGGGGTTCCGTTAGATCAGGCAATCAAGAATGCAGCGTTGACGGCGGGTGTTAGTGTGGCAATGCCCAATATCACGGGCAATGTTTTCATTGACAATGCGGTGAAAAGTGTTGCGACTGCTGCCTTGACGGGCGGAGACATCAACGATGCTGTGATCAATTCATTGATTGCTTCCGGCGGGAAGGAGTTGCTTGGCAACGTGTCGCTGACTGGAAATCGCACGGTTGACAGCGGGATTGCTTCGGCGCTCACCAGTGCGGCGCAAGCGGCTGCTACAGGCGGCGATGTCACTGCTTCTGCGGCGCAAGGGTTTGCGCAAGGTGTTGGCGGCGCACTCAGCGCAGACGAAGCAACACGCGCTGCAAACAATGCGCGTAGGGCAGCAGGGTTCATTGGTGAGGACATCCCCGAGGAAACCGTTGCGGATGTATCGGAGACGACGACAACACCATTGCCTGTTGACCCGCGCATTTCTGGTCAGTTGCCTGACACAACCATTACGGGAGAAGGCGGTCTTGTCAAAGTTAGTAACAATGCCGTATTGCAAAGAATCGCAGAAATACGGGCAATTGCCCCAAATTATGTAGATAAGGATGTAGACGGAAATTATGTTATTATTGCTCCTCGGCCAACACCAGATTCTTTGGATACTAAAATTACAATATCTCCTAATGGCGAAATTTTATCAACCACACCAATAATACTTGTTAGAGGTTCTAGAACAGAAACTGCACAAGGGCAATCAGGCTCCAGCGCAACACCGCAGTTATCGTCGCAAACCAATAGCACCTTATTAAAAATTAGAGGGTTGCTCGGTTTAGGAACATCTGATCCAGATGCGGTATATCAAGCGCTGTTTGGCGGTGGTACATCGGGCCGTGAAAATGTCATTGGAGTGCTTGGTTTAGACCAATTAAAAAATCTGCAAAATGAAGTCGAGATTATTCTTGATGATCCGAATCTTCCAAATGAGGAAGTGCAAAAAGTAAGCAAAACTCTTGCCGATGTCAATAAACGCATAAACGACGTTAAAGTAGAAAACATTGTTCAACAAATGATTGCTGAACAACAAAGGCCCACAGTAACAGAACAAACGCCCGAAGTAACAAAAGAAACGCCTGCGGTGACGGAACAACCACCTGCAACCGTTTCCGCAGAAACGCAACCAGAAACGACAACAACAGAAGGCCCAACGACGACGGAAACAACCTCGCCTGCTCAGCAAGAAACCAAGGCGGGTGTCGTTGCGGCGGTTGATCCGGCAAGCAATCAAGCGCTTGTTGTGACGAACGACAATACATCGGTGATCGTTCCGGCACAGAATCCGGCGACAAACCAAACATTGACTGTTGGTTCTGCGGTAACTCTTGATGCGACGGGTACGGTGCGTGATACATCCACGGAGGCTACGGCAGCTCCAACTCAGACAACTCCAGTACAACCTTCTTTAGCACCTCCCTCGGTAGAACCCTCTCCAGTAGAACCACCTCCGGTAGAACCACCTCCTGTAGAGACTCCCCCGGTAGCACCACCTCCGCCGCCGCCTCCTCCTCCACCACCACCACCGTCAATTGTGCAACAAGATACGAGTCCTTTCCAACCAGGAGGGTATCTTTATGAAGACGGTCAAGACTTTGGTGGCGGTGGTAGCGACTATGTTCCGTACACTGATCCTTCACCGCCAAGTGCTGGGCAGACTTCTGCAATTGTGACGCAGAAACCACCTGTGGTGGTGTCTAATGAGGTTAAAAAGACAACGCCTAAAACTACAGTTACCGAAACAACAGGCGGCAACATTCAACGTCCACCGCAAAACTTTGTAGAGGAAATGCCCGGAGGCGCAGGCGGTACTGACAATATTGCCATTGTTGTGATTGTTGATTCCAATTCAAATCAAGCTCTGGTGGTCGATTCGGCAGGCAATACAAACATCGTTCCTGCAAGGGATGTTGCAACCAATGAACCAGTTTCTAATGGACAAGTTGTCAAGATTACACCGGAAGGCAATCTTTCGTCAGCAGGTATTTCTGGAGGTCAAGCAGCAGATCAAACGCCGAGCGTGATGGATAACCAGCAAGGTGGTTTGCAAGGTGGTCCGGCCGGAGGTGTTCCTGGTGGCACGGTTTCTGAAGTCATTGCGGGCGTTCCAGAAGGTGTCCCAGGTAGCACATCTGGTGGTCAACAAGGTGGTGCAGACACGGGCGTTGTTGCTGGAGGCGGTCTGCAAGGTGGAGGGGATCTTGTTGAAGCCGGAGGTGGATTGGGTGGCCCGATTGGTGGAGAGGTTGGATTGCCGATTGGTGATGGCGGCGAGGTAACGGACATTGGAACGCCTGCGGACATAAGCACAGGGTCCGGAACTGAGGAAGCGCTAGGAGGGGAAAGCATTACGGTCGTTGGCGGTCGTGGGAACGACACCATTGCTGGTGGAGGCGGTAATGACACGGTGGTGGATGATTCCGTTAATTTGACTCCAGAAGAGGAAGACGAGTTGATCCGGTTAATTACTGAGGAAGGAGTGCCAATACCGCTGCCTGAGTTTGAAGAACCTGAGTTGCTGCCCATTCCTGAAGAACAAATTGTTGTGCAAGAACCGCCGCCAAACATTGTTCGTCCTGCTGTTGTGTCCCGTCCTCCTGTGCGTGTTCCGCCGGGGACACGTTTAGTTAGCCCTTCACAAATGACCCCAACTCGGGTAGCATTGTCAGAAGGATCGGGGGACAATGTGTACGGTACAGCAGAGGAAGAGCAACAACCCGTTTGGAACATTCGTAGCCTTAAATTACGCCGAGCCTTAAGGATCTAATCATGAGTCAATTGCCTGCTCTCTTGAGAACCGATCTGTCACAAATGGCAGAGCGTGTGCGCCGTGCTGGGCGTGGACCGGACACCATGCTTGCACACATTACGCCAAAAGAAGCGGCGTTGCTCCGTGCCCAAGGTGGTTCTGGAACGACGAATCCGATGACCGGATTGCCAGAGTTCTTTGACTACGAAACGGAACAATACAACCCTGTGTATCAGGAAATTCCGGAAGTGCCGTTTAATACTCCGGTTGTTCCATCCATGCCAGAACTTAATTTCAATCGAGACTATCCTGTAGAAGCCGCTACATACGGAGAATTGTCACCCGATTTTACAACGTCTCCGCGAAATATGCCTTTTCTAGCTGGTGGGGCAGAGGGTAGCACTCCTACAGATCTCGGAGGCTTTTCCGCCCCCCAAGGAATTCGGTTTCCACCGGCCAGTCTTGGTGAAGGTGCGCTTGAATTTCCGCAGCCTGATGTGCTGGATCGTGCATATCCGCGTCTTCCTGTTGGCGGAGAACAAGCACCGGACATTGCCGCTGCGCTTCGTGCCGGAGCGAAGTCGGCTGGAGAGTTCTTGCAGACTCCTCTTGGGTATGGTGCGATTGGGGCGATTCCGGCGCTCTTGCAGGCAAGAAGGGCTTCCAAACAGGCGCAGCAATTGCAACAGGAGCTTGGTCGTCTTGGGCAAGAAGCAAGGACGCAGGGGCAGGAGTTGTTGCAACAGGCGCGATCTGGACAGATCACAGCAACCCAGCAACAGCAACTGGAGGCGCAACGTGCTGCCGCTCTACAGAACCTCAGTCGGCGTGGTATTACGGGCGGTACGGCGGTGCAGCAGCTTGAGCAGAGCTTGCAGAATCAGCGCGGTCGGTTCCTTGAGGACACCTTGAACCAAGGCTTGCGGTTGATCAACGTCGGCGACCAGTACACTTCGCAAGCGATCCGTGCCGGTTATCAAGCGGATGCCCAGGCGCAACAGTTGTTAGGCAACTTCTTTAACAACTATATGCGAGTGCTTGGCGGACAGGCACAAACGCAACCGACGCAGACTCCTCGCACTACACCACGCGCTCCGGAGAAATAACAATGGCCGCAACAGCAACATCAATGCCCGGATCCGATATCGCAGACATTCTGCGTCGGGTAGACACTCCGACCGCACAAGCACAACAGAGTCCGCCGAGTGAACTGTTGCAACAACGTATTGCGCGTGGCGAACGCGCTCTCAAAGAAATCCCTGCGCTGTTTGATTTGGAGCAACGGGCGCTTGAAGAGCGGACACGAATACAACAAGAAAAAGAAAAACGGATTTCGCAAGAAGAGTCGGATTTGGAGCGCGGTGTTTCCGGACAATTGCAACAGGCGCGACGGGTTCGTGCGGAAATGACGATGCCAGATCCAGAGTTCAAACCAAGCCAGATGGAAATGGACGACTATCGCAATCTTGCTGGAATGTTGGTTGGCATTGGCATGTTAGCTGGTGGCACAGGGCGCAACGGTGCAATGTATGCACTCAACTCACTCAATGGCATGATGAAGGGATACGCCGAAGGAAGGCGGGATCTTTTCAAGAATGAGCAGATCAAGTTTGACAAGCAATTACGGTCGATTGATGCGACCAACAAGCGCATCCAGCGCGAGTTTGAGGACGCTGTAGCGATGATTGGGACAGATCGCGCAGAGGGTTTGGCTCGAATCAAGCGTTTGTCTGCTGAATTGAATCAGGGGGTGATTGATGCCGATCTGCGGTTGTCAAACTTGGCACGCGTGAGGGAACTTTTTAACAGTCTTGTGCGTGCAAGCGATTCTGCTGTGCAATCTTCTGCAAACCTTGCCGCACAAGTTACCGCACGAGAGGAGCGCAGAGAGGACCGTAGGGAAGAAAGAGCTTCTCAACAGGCGTTTCAAAGAGAAATGCAGGAAAACAGACGGGCGTTTCAAATTTCAGAAAGGGAAGCGAGAGAGGAGTCTCGACGAGAACAAAAACAAGAAAAACCCTTGTCTGGACCAGAAACCACGAAGTTACAAGGTTTGCAATCGGTGGTGTCAGGATTACAAACATTGATAAAAGATTTCAAACCACAATTTGCTGGTTTAGGAGTATTTGGTTTTGGTGCAGATGCGCAACTTGAAGCACTGAGGCGCGGCATTGCTCTTGGGCTTAGCGAAAACGATGCTCGTCAAGCTGTGCGCTGGTGGTCACGATACAATCAATTGCAAGCACCGAATCGTCATGCTTTGTTTGGCGCTACGTTGACCGGAAACGAACTTACAAACTATCGCAGTTTTACCTCACAACCAAGTGCGTCCGCACAAAGCGTAAAAGACAATTTACAAGATCAATTGAACTATACGCAAAATACGTTCACTCAAAGGGTGCAGAACTTTAGCGACACAGGATACAAAGTGCCACAACAAGTCAACATACCGGATTTTTGGGGTACTTATCAACAGGCTACTCCGTCACAATCTGCTGCACCACCTAGTGCCCCACAAGCTGCGCCATCCCCAGCCGCTAGGTCAACAACGCCGAGACAAGCCGTGCCAGATCGAGCTACCTGGATTGCTGCTGCAAAGCCGCTTAATCCGTCCATGACAGAACGACAACTTGGCGAGGCTTATGACAACAAGTATGGGAAAAAGCCATGACGACAACCACGCTTGTAGACCCGCTTGAACAGTCTAGCACTCCGGCTCTGGTGGATCCGTTTGAGCAGCGATCTCAACAGTTGATTCAACAAATACCAACTGATGCGTTTGCAGGAATTTCTGGTGAGGGCGCGAAACCGCCTAGTTTGTTAGAAACCGCTAGCAAATACGCGGCATCTGTTCCATACATCGGCGGCGTTGCTGGCGGGGCGTTGCGATTAGCCGGAAAAGCTCCATCAGCAATGAGCGCAATTGAGCGCGGAGCGCGAGGATTTGCTCAGGCATTGACTCCGCAAAGTGGAAAACAACTTTTGGGGATGACTGCCGGAGCTGGCGTTGCTGGAGCCTCGGGTGAGTATTTATCACAGCAAGCCATTAAAGAAGGAGCGCCGCCAGGAATCGCAGAAAGCGCACGAATATTAGGCGAGATTGGCCCCTCAATGGCACAAACAGCAATACGAAGATCTTTGTCTCCTGTTGCAGAATCTGTGCGCAGTCGTTTATATACTATTCCACAAAATATTACATCACAAGAAAAACAAGAAAGTTTAAGTAAATTGTTGAGCACCGGGATGCAACCGCTGCCAAGTCAAATACGCCAATCACGCGCATTGAGCGCTATAGAAAGATTTTTTCAAATTACGCCTGGGTCGCGTGAAGATTTTATTAAATTCGGGCAACAAAATCAAGCCGCTGCGAATCGTGCGGTGGCCAAAGCATTTGGTGGAACAGAACCCTCTCTTGCCCCAAGGGCAATGGTAGAGGCTGATAAAGCGCTGGCTAATTCGTACAATACCCTGCTTAGTGGAAAACAAATAAACATTGATGAACAGGCAAAAAATTCCTTGTCAAGTGCTTTTGATAAAGTGCAGGCACTGGCAGAATTTAAAGTCGGCAATAAACGTGTTTCTGATTTTATTGAGGCGATAAATGCTGGAAATACGATAAGCGCCCCTTTCTGGAAAGAGGTGCGATCAGAAATAAGCCGCTATGTCAATGGGTTAGACGGGCCTTCTAAAAACATTGGGTCTGCTGTGTTGCGAGAATTTGACAGTCTTGCAAGACGAAGTTTAGGAGAACAAGACTATGCAAAACTTATAGGCATTGACAAAAAATATGCAGCTTTAAAAGCTTTTGAAGACGCGTTTAAAAGAGATCCATCAATCATACAATCCGGCGATGTAGATATAAATAAATTTGCAAGGCAGTATGCGGCCGTGGAGCCTACGAATATTCTTTATGGTAGAGAATTGGGAAGAGGCGGTGAGTATGTCCCGTTGTCTGAGGCCGTTCGCACTTTTAGTGTGTTTACTAGACCGAAATCTCCTCAAACAGAGGCAACAACATTGCCCGGTTTGATGAGGGCCGGAGTTGGGCTAAGTGCTATTGGTGGCGGGGCGATGACGGATAGCGTTTTAGCTCCACTGGCTGGCGCGACAGTTCTTGCTGCGCCGCAACTCGGAAGACTTTATCTTCGACCAGGAGAGGTGGCGCGACGTTTACGAGAAAGTCGCGTTAGTCCAGTAGGTGTTACCGCAGGAGCGGTTACTCAAGAAAAGGAGTAAATCATGCCATTGAAACAAGGGTACAGCCGCAAGTCGGTCGGTGAGAACATCCGCACGGAGATCAAGCGTGGTCGTCCGCAGAAGCAGGCGGTCGCCATTGCCTTGAATGTAGCGCGTCAAGCGCGTAAGATGAAGCGATGACACGCAAGAAGAAGGTGCAGGGGATCAACCCTGACCTGGAGAAGGCGATCTCTTCCTTGTTGAAAGATGTGATGGACGACAAGGAGAGTTCATTGACGGACAAGGCGAGAATCATTGATCGTGCTTTGAAGCTTGAGGCGATCCGTTTGAAAGCTCAAGATGACCAATGGGGATCAGGGTTTCTTGATGATGAAGATCCAGAGTAGAATAGTTGCTCCGATCACTTTCACAGGGGCGAACCATGACTTCTTCTCCGATCACAATCATCCGTCTCGCGGTCGCGGTACTCGCAGATCGCGTGATGACTCTGCTCAGTCTCGCAATGGGTTTCGGTCTGTACTGCTGGGCTGCTTGGGATCCGATCATCGAGCGCATCAGCGTGGCTATTGGGTTTAGCATTCTGGTCTTCCTTCCGATTCTTTTAAAGGAGCGCAAAAATGGTCAAGCTGCAAGTAAGCAAGTCGATGATTCGGGTGTTTGATAGCCTTGAGTCCCGTCCCATGTTGCCGACCTTCCCGCTGATGAAACAAAAGTACACGGCTCCGGGTGTGCCGTGCTATGGCACGATGACCGCTGCGGAGCAGTGGGGGAAGAAGAATGGCAAATAACATCAAGTTCCAGGCGATGGGTCAGTCGGTGCGGCTCAATGCGATCACCGCATCGTCAACCGAAGTGACGGTCAATGCGTTGACCCCTTGCAATCAGATCCGGGTGCACAATGGGGGCAACCAGATCGCCATTCGGTTCAGCGCGACAACAGGGCAGGCTGCTGCATTCCCAACCGCCGGATCACCGGAGTACGGCATTGTGATGCATCAGAACACGACAGAGATCTTTACGGTTTCACAGTCTTCGATCTCTGCGCAGGCAACACTCTATGTGTCTGCCATTTCGGCGGGAGGCGCTAGCACCGTGTATTTGACTCCTGGCGAGGGTTTGTGAAGAAGGAGTTCCCCAATCTGTCGGTTGGTCGCGGTGAGAAGTTGCCTGTCTCACGCGGGGCAGGACTGACGGAGAAGGGGAGGGCAAAGGCGCGAGCCGCTGGGCACAATCTGCAAGCGCCCACCAAGGACACGAATAACCCGAGGCACAAGTCATTCTGTGCTCGGTCGCGTGGATGGACGGGAGAGCGCGGCAAGTCCGCACGAAGGAGATGGGGATGTCGGTAAAGAAAGGTTTGTACTACAACATCAACCGTCGGCGTGAGCTTGGCTTGCCTGCGAAGCGCCCTGGTCAAGCGGGTTATCCGACTCGGGAGGCGTTTGTACGCTCAGCGCGTACCGCCAAAAAAGAACCCCGTCGCTAAGGACGGGGAAAATACTACCGAGGAGACACCCTGAAGAACTACATCTCATTTTGCATCAGCTTGATTGCATCTGTCAAGCGGAAGATCACCAGCGACTCTTTCCGGTCGCCGCGACAGATCACCACCGGAATACGGCCTGCATCCTCTGCCGACTTGACCGCCTGATCCATCCATTCATAGACTGCAATCGAGCGTCTACGCTTGCACTCCAGCAGGAACGGAGGCACATCAATGTCTCCACCACCGTCACGAGCCTGCCCCAGGCAGCGGCGTACCGACTGCCCGAGTGCGTCACTTAGGAAGGTGCAGATCTCCCGCTCATAGTCCGATCCACGCTGTTTGCCAAGTTTAGTCATTGCAGGATTCGGAAAATTGCTGCCGCCACTGCTGGAACTTGTCCATTTCCAAGGGCTTTAAGTCTGTCCACCCGAGCGGCCACCCCATCAGCCACTCGACCCACATCGGGTTCAGCCTCCCACCATTTTGTTCTACAACCCAATCGAGCATATCTTCCCGACTCTTGCCATCGTTCCGAGTCATCTTCCCCCCCCCCCTTCCAAATGCGAGCCGTAGGGGTCGGCCATTTGCTGACTGC
>OGWH01000020.1_pt1 | contig 20769 bp, 39 predicted proteins | sample 1575971 | NCBI WGS metagenome assembly OGWH01 (sample SAMN07581554, study PRJEB24739) | freshwater metagenome
CCTGCTAACCAAGTACTTCCGTTGCCATTCAAGTTTGTTGTTGCTATATTACCCACTGTAGGTACCGCTATGTTAGCAAATGTACCGTTACCTGCTAACCAAGTACTTCCGTTGCCATTCAAGTTTGTTGTTGCTATATTACCCACTGTAGGTACCGCTATGTTAGCAAATGTACCGTTACCTGCTAACCAAGTACTTCCGTTGCCATTCAAGTTTGCTGTGACGATATTACCTAGGGTAGGCGCTCCAGTAAGGTTACCATATGGTACGTTAGAAAGACCCCCGCCGTTGCCTGTTATTAAGCCTGTTGTAGAAATAGTATTTGTGCCGAATGCAGCAAGGAAAGATGACACATTACTGTTGCTGTAAGTTGTTACATCGGCGCTCCAAGAGCCATCACCGTGCAATACATTACTTGCATTACCATCGTAATTGGTTGACTTGATGTTTCCTAAATTAGTTGCAGTGATGTTACCAAAACTCACATTACCGGTAGTAGTGATTGTATTGCTGCCGAACCCTGCGAGAAAGGATGCTACGTTACTGTTTCCATATGAGCCATCTTCACCGTCTATAGTGACGATCCCGGTACCATCTCCGTTTGTTGAAGTAATCGTTATATTATTACCGGCTACGATTTGTGTGACACCGGCACCAACAGCGGTATATGAGTACTGATTAACAGTCTCGTTCACTGAGGTGACTGATATACCACCTGTAGTTTGGTAGACTGTAACGACATCTCCTGAACTATTTGATGGAGATGATGTCACAGTTAATGTACTATTCTCTCCTGATGTGGCAGCTGATGCGGTAGCCTGATTAAACAGAGTTTCTGAGTTAGTCACAACTACCGGGGAACTAGTACCCGTCTGTTCTTCTGAGACCTGTCTTGCTACTTGTCTTGCTACTGCAGGATCTGCTACAGTTACTAGTTGTGGGGTTGAGCGTGTTACTGGCATTTTATTGTTTCCTTTTTATTATTGTGCTGCGGTCAATGCTACATAGTAGACATTTCCGTTGATTGTTACCGGTATCTTGTATGCTATAGTTGTATCAGTAGCAGCACCCGGATTAGTATTACCTTCTACAGTAATGTTCGCTGCTAATGTGATGTTACCTGTTGTTATTAAATTTGATAATGTGCCCACGCTTGTGATATTGGGCTGTGCATTAGTCGTTAATGTTCCAGTCAATGCGTTAGCACTGAGACTATTTGCCACTGTCACATTATTGGGTGCATCAAAGTCTCCATTGCTATCAAATGTGAAATGAGAATTAGAATTGCTAGTATCTGTAGATATGACCACATTGCTATGGCTATGGATCTCGAATTCGTTATTACCGTTTGGTTCGATAATCCAATCATTTGGTCCAGGCCATTTCAATGCACCTCCTTGAGTGAAAGTCCATGTTGCATTGACATTTCCTGAACTGGTTATGACCGACACGTTAGTTGCATTTCTGATATTTCCTACTATCAGATTATTTGCACTCAGATTACCTGTGTAGTTTGGTAAATAGTTAGCGACGTTGCTAGTACTGAAAACATTGCTTAACAATCCTCCATCACCAGAAAAGAAATTAGCAACGACCAGATTGCCTAGATTAGCGTTACCCCCGGTAACATTACCAGATACAGTCAGACTAGTCAATGTACCCACGCTCGTTATATTCGGTTGGGCTGCGTTAGTTACTTTTTGGGCTAACACCGAGTTTGCGGCCGCCGCGAAATATGATCCACCGGCGCCATTCAATATCAGATTACCTACAATTTGTAAATTAGCCTTTTGTGTCTCTGGGGTGCCAGTCATGTTAACTACTGGTACTAACGACGTGTAGGCTATGTTCGCCCCTATGTTAGTCAATGCAGTTATTTTAATACTTTGTGTCATTTCAGTTTCCCTTGTTATGCAAATGTAACACCGTTGTTACCTATACAGAACCACTTACTTGATATATATTGTAATGTGCAGCCCTGCCCAGCAGCAGTAAAACTCATAGTACCGCCACCTCCCCATCCTGCATTGGTTACGGTTATCACCATAGCACCGGTGTATGCTTTCATCATGAATGTTTTGATCTGTCCTTCAGTGCCAGCTGCCAGCGTTGCGGTTTCAGATAACGATGTTGAAAAATATGTTGCTGTGACAGCTAAGTTCACGCTATTGCCAGATGCTAAATCTTCACTACCATTTAGATATATTCTACCGTTAGCAGTAATATTACTTGTAGTGATGCTATTTGATATAGTTATACTGCTGGGTAAATTAATGTTGATTGTTCCGGCGCCAACAATAGGACTTCCAGTTACTGTTAATTGACTACTTGCAATCGCAACACTAGTCACAGTACCGCCCAACGTGGTAGTCGAAATAGTCACGTTTCCATTTCCGCTGCTAACGCTTATACCTGATCCTGCATTTATTCTTGTTACACCGGTGTTTGTGACTGTGATATTACCGGTGGTTGTTATTGGACCACCGTTTATCTGTATTCCAGAACCCGGGGTAAGACCCACGCTAGTCACTGTTCCAGATATTGCTCCGTTACTAGCAGAAGTTATTCTACCATATGCATCTATATTCACATTGGGGTTAGTATATGTTCCTGCCGTTACTCCTGAGATCGCTAGATCGATACTCATGTTACCATCAGCCACTAGTGGAGACCCGGTAACTGTTAGTCTAGTATTACTAGCCGGCTGCAACCCAACGCTTGATAATGTACCACCCCCGTTTCCATTACCACCGCTTATAGATATAATAACGTTACCATTAGATTGATTAACAAACACACCGGTATTACCGGTGATGCTGGTCACTCCGGTATTTGTTATGCCTATAGTCCCTGTATTAGCATCACTAGTGACTGCGATTCCATTGCCCGCATTGAAAGTATTATATGGACTAGCAGTAGTTGCTATGATCCCAAAATTAACATTTGTTTTAGTGAATGCGGTATATAGGCTATCGCTACCCGTACTTTCGTTAGGCAGACCTATACTTATGACCTGAATGTTTCCTATTGCCATCTATTAGTCCTTATCTTGTATTTATCAATAAGGACTAAAAGAACTTCCACAGCCACACGTGCTTTGCGCTTGGGGATTCAATATGCTGAATCTAGCACCCTCTAAATCATCTTTATAGTCTACAGTTGCGCCCATAAGGTATTGAGCAGAGATAGGGTCGATCAGGACACTTGACGAACCTGCAGGAATTTCAAAATCATCCTCTGCCTGATCTACGTCTATAGTGAATCCATATTGGAATCCACTACAACCGCCACCTTGGACAAACATCCTTAGCCTGCTCTTTGGATCGTTTTCTTCCGCTAAGACTTCAGATATTTTACTTTTTGCCGTTTCTGTGATAGTAATCATGTTATAAATTCTTTCCCCAACGTGTACTCATTTTATTCCAGTCTATGATTTTCCATAACTGTTTTAGATATTTTTTCTTGTCGCTACCGTAATCCAATATCCAAGCATGTTCCCACCAGTCTACTAATAACAGTATATCATCACGAACTTCGTGGTTGACTATTGTTTTTATCAATCCCGAGGTGCTAAGGTATATCCAACCACTGCCCTGTATAGACATGGCTTCTTCTTGGAATTTATCTTGGAATTCGCCGTAAGTTCCATAGTGCTTCTCTATGAAACTAAGTATAGGACCGTTTGGTTTATTGATAGTTCTAACAGCCCTAAACTGATCGAACCAAATGTTATGCAGAAAGACCCCTGCATAATTGAATGACCTATCGCCCTCACGATTATTGTATCGTTTAGCGTAGCCTTTTGCTAATTTATTATAGTGTAGTTCAAGGGTATCATCACTCATCACAGGACTCACGTCCCTTATAGTGAAGTCTAAGGGATTGATCTCTATATCATCCCAATGGGCTTTACCCTCTATCAGTTGAATGAATGGAAGCATGCATATATTTATCGCATGCTGAGTCGTTGTATAATCTGTCCGATTAAATCCTCGTTAGACTTGATTCCAGAATGTACTAAATCTCTCGCTGTATCCATTTTCTTTATGAATAGATCATATGTTTGATAAGAACTCAGCGACGTGTATTGTATACTAAAAATAGGGATATCTATAATATTAGACACTAATTTCGTGGTCATATATTTCCTCCCATAAAAAAATCCGGTCAACTCGCTGGCAACCATGAAATCTTTGAATTCAGGTTCCTGTCTCCAACTACCAACTGAGATAATATTTTCGTATTTGGGAAAAACTCCAGCATATCTACTATGATCGGGCCACTGAATGAAAGCATATTTTGGTTTCTTTTTAAATTTTAAAAACCAAGTTATTAGATTATATTCTAGTACATCTAATCCAGTACCACCTATAGCAAGATTAACATAATCAATGTTTAGATATTCAGATACCTTATAAGGAAATGTATCTTCTAGCGCGAGGCCAATCCCTTCTGTATGGCTGCACCCTGTAAATATAACATAGTTATCTAAATCAATTTCATCGAAATTTTTGCAACGGAATCCATGCTTATTGTAGGAGTATTCTACTTTTTTAGTTCTATAAATCCAATCAACAGGTTGTTCTCCTAGATTTTTTAAAAACAGACCTTCGCTATCGCTACCGCTAAAAGATATCGTTAACCCCCTTGTCATTCCGCAAAGAAAATCATCATAAAAATTCATGGTTTTATTCTAGAGGATCTTACTTGTAGGGTATTTACTATCACATCTGTTATAGAGACCTGATCAAAAATATCTAGAGTAATATCTAAATTTATGACATTATCTGCTAGTGATAGTTTTTCTTTATCCCGGAAAACTAATTGATACATCGGATAGTTGAGTTGTTTAAGTAAACCAGTAAACAACAATTGCCTACCAGCATTAAAACCTATTATATCTGATTTGGATAATAGTAATTTTACATCACAAGAGTCATAGTTCGGCGTCTTAACTAAACTTAATGATGGGCCAGAAATTAAGATAGCGTTTGCAAACTCCGCTGAAAAAATTATAGCTTTTGGTGGTTTGGGTATATTAAACAACCACGTTAACAGATTGAATCTTATGCCATCGATACCACCATTAAACACAGATAGATTATAGTAATCCATGTTCAATTTTTTAGCGACTAGATAAGGAAAAGTTTCTTCTATGGGTATATGGTAGCTCAGACAAACATTGTCTCCGGCAAAGAGGATATAATTGTGCAGATTTATATCTGACAATTCTTTGCATCTGTGACCATATGAATTTAAATTAACATTGGATGCCGAGTTTTTTAGAAACTTATTTTTTAATACTTGCATCATCTGCGCCTTACGATCCTTCCCTTCGATAGATCGTATGGACTGAGCTCGACCTCAACATCGTCGCCCAACAAGATACGGATCTCATTCTGACGCATCCTGCCGGATATATAGCTTAATATCGTCATTCCCGTTTCTAATTTCACTTTAAACATAGCGTTGGGCATAACATCAACAACTTCCCCTTCAAACCTGATTGTACCTTCTTTAGCCATTATGTTTATTAAGATCTCCTGAGTTAAAACACATATATATCATAGCAGAAGGTGATGCCAAAGTCAATATTCATCTCTTTAAAATTGCCCAAACTTTCTCCTTTTCTATGATTTCTTGTTCTAGTTCTTTATAGCGTTTACCCAATTCTTTAAGTTCATCCCATTTATCTTCTAGTTCAGGATTAGGATGTAATATGGCTAAACGTTCTTCTATCTTATCAAACATTTCGGTAATGCTTTTGCCTTTGACTTTTAGATCACCCTCAAATTCAGCGTCCCCGTTTACTTTTAATCCTGGGTTAGCGTTAAGAGTGCCCCAAGTTATAGTATCACTTAGTCCTGTAGTCAATACTGTTCCGGCACCACCGCTACCACCAATACCAATAATTGGATTACTATAAACTGGGTTTACAAACGGACTAGTATTACCTGTCGTGTATGTATATTGACCACCACCTATAGCACCTATACTATACGAACCCATTCCAGTGCTAGATGTACTTGCTGTAATATTACTTTGATATGTTAAATCAGATAAGTTGATACTCATATTATCATCTAGGCCAGATATAAACAAATCTTGTTGTAGATTATCATCACCCAATGATGTAATGGTAATAGTATCGTATGAATAATTTGGATTAGATTGTGACATTATTTGTTAGCCTTTTTAATAATTAGTTGGCCTCTGTCATTAACATCAATCTCTATCTCGTCTCCTTCTCTCAAATCCAATGCTTCTAACATTGGGGCAGGTAAAGGAATAATAAGATCGCCGTTCTCATCTTCTTGGGTAATAACCTCATATCTACGTTTGTCAATTGTTTTAGCCATGTTATATTCTACTATTATAAATCTACTATGTCAACAACTATTTTGTCCTTACCAAGCCCTACATGACCAATAACGTGCTTTCCATCGTGGTCCGGGGTTCTGGCAATTATGTCTAGCGCGGAAACTCTTACGGCGTTTTGGATTAGATTTCTTGATCTTCATATTCTTATCGCCGAAATTCACTTTAACAACCTTACCATTAGGTTTACGGACATAGACTTTAGACTTCTTAACATCTCCAGCCATTGGTTTACCTAATTGTACCTTGCGCCCTTGATACTCTGCTTCACTTATCATTAATTCTTCAGATTCGTACAGTATATGATTGATATCTAAAAATTCTAAGGTAGCAGCATCTGCCTCTAATATGATTCCGTCATCAGTGAACCCCACTACTCCAGTCTCGATGACGAAATCGTCACTTAATTCTAAATCTACACTATCATATAGTTCAATAATTTCGGTTTCTTGAATATCATCCAAAATTTGTAATAAATCTCTAAAGTCTGACATAATTATCCTCCTGAATGTATTTATCGGAATATTTTCCAAATATTTGGATTATTATTGATGATGTCATTAAATCTATGATCATAACTGATCTGTAGTAAGATTCTAGGAAAATCATCTTCAACTATTCGAACATTATGCAAATTATTCACATTCACTAATGTAGGATTCTTGTGGCTATATAGACTGGTCTGGGTAGGTTTACATATATTGGGTTTACCTCGACTGGGTACTATGATAGAATCATCGTAGAAGTTGATAGGTTCTAATAAATTATATACTATAGGTATAGTGATACATGTAAGCCGAGCATCGTCCCTATGAATAGTAGTCAAGTACCGTTTTCCATCTTTCAGTATTTTATCATGACATTGTATAACGATGTTTTTATGAGGTATACCTACATCGTGTATTATATTAGATAATAAATTTTTGTAATATGGATTGAAAAAATCTAACCCTACATAATTTCTACTATCCCAAGCATGCATAGTACTTGAAACTAGATGATCCCATTGATTTTTAATCATATAAGGATCATCTAGGTTGATAGTGGTTAGTTCAGCGAGGTTGTTCATACCAACTCATACCCAAGAACATCCTGAGTGGACATTCTTGATTTATCGGAGTCATCCAATGGGGATGATCTCTAGTCCACATGACCATAGTGTTTGGTTTAGGACTAAGGGGTATTTTGTCTAATACATTTAATGATGATAAATGTAATATCCCTCCCCAGTCATCATCCCAGTATTCATGACAAAACAGCAATGAAGTGAAGCATCTATCGATAGGTGCTCCTTTTACTGACCCGTCACTATGTCTATGCATTTTAAATCGAACTGGTTCGTCTGAATTTCTATCAAATTTTTTCTTATCAGTAGCAACGAATCGTTTAATGATCCGATTTTTTAATGCTTGGAACTGATCCTGTGGTAAAAAATCATCTACATATAATATCATCTGTCGAGATAGATTTTTTTTAATTTTTTAATTGTCTCGGCCCCAGAATTTGGATCTTCGTATTGATCCTCATGCTTGACTGCTATACCGCCCGCGTTGCTCCAGGCATTTAGATATTTACCAAAATCGTCTACTAATACATTAGGAGTATTTCCTGTCATAGCATAATTTTGTTTATTTTGTGTGAATATAGCGTTACCGCTACTACCGGGATGGAACTCATCTAACCAGTCACGCTTTGCCCTTATACTTGCTTGACTATACGGTCCTCGTAATGGGGCACTTAGCACAGTATACGGGATCTTATTTTTATTCAACCAATTGATTACCTGCATACCACCACTGAGTGGTTCCAGATCGCGGAAAAATTTATAGACTTCCTCAGGACTGCTATGCGCTAACTCATTGATCTCTTTTTCTTTGTCGGCTATGGCTTTCCAGTGTTCTACCCCCGAACGTTTAGACCAGGCCCCGAAAAAATCAGCTTGAACCCCATCCATGTCTAAAAATAGATGTGGCATCTCATTTCTTTTAATATCTTCTTTTAAAATTTCTATGATTCTCATAGAAGTATTTATCGCCAAGAGTAAGGATAAGAAGACCAATCACCTAGTTTTTCACGTATTGCCCATTCTTCCATATTTTATCTGGTCTGTAGTCTACTCCCATGATAGGTTTTCTATTTTTGATCAATGAATCGGGTTGTCTGATATCATCTCCATATTTCAATACGAAGTATGATATGGTGCCCTCATCGATGTCATCTGGTACTCCAATGATCATATGTTGATCCCAGACGATCTTTGTATAGATTACCTTCTTCATGATGGGATCTTTTAATATCTCATCGAATTGATTATCTTCTTTGTAAATATAATAATGTTTCATTTTTTCCAGACAATAAAAGCTATATAATCTCGTTCTAGTTCGAAATAGAAAACCCAGCTGTTATATATCTCATCAATTGGATCTTCTGTATAACGATAATCACCTTTACAATTCCTATCACACCATTCAACTATATCTTTTAGTTGACCATATGGCATAGAAAGTTTAATCTTATGTGCTGTTGGTATACTGATGGACATTGATTCCGCCCTGTCTTAGAAACTCTAGTCCTGAATCATCGCGGTATTGCTCATGATAATATAGTGTATTAATTCCAGATTGATATATCAGTTTAGCACATTCGATACACGGTGCATGGGTGCAGAACATAGTAGCATTCTCGCTACTTTCTGTAGACCTGGACACTTTAGCGATGGCGTTGCTCTCGGCGTGTAGCACCTCTGGTTTAGTTTTTAGTCGGTAGCGGCCACTCATCTCATTGCCATCGGCATCTAGATATGCACCTTGATGGGGCCACTGTTTATAAATCTCTTCAGGACTCAACCATCCACCCGCATCAATAGACATCCACTCTTTATCTTCGCAATTATTTTCCCAACCGGTGGGCATACCATTATATCCCGTACCTATGATCTGATTGCCCCGCACTATCACAGCTCCCACTTGCAACCGTTTCGCATAACTCAACTTACTAGTCAAGGTTGCGATAGCCATAAAGTAATCAACAAATTTTTTCTTCATTCTTCCAACAAATCTATTTTGTTTGATTTATCTTTCCATTCTTCTGCATCAGGTAATGCGTCCTTCTTTTTTGTGATATTAGGCCACTTCTTTGCCAGTCTGCTGTTCAAGTCGATCCAGAATCTCATGTCATTGACTGATTTATCATTATCCTCAACGATAGCATGCACCGGGCATTCAGGAATACACACCCCGCAGTCTATACACTCATCAGGATTGATAACAAGGAAATTCGGCCCCTCGTAAAAGCAATCTACGGGGCAGACTGTGACACAATCTGTGTGCTTACATTTGATACAATTGTCAGTTACTACATGTGTCATTTTTTAATGTATCCTAGTTTTTCGATATGATATCGTGCGGTCTCATTAGACAAGTTCTTGAGAAATATATTATTGAAACCAAATCTCTCACAGAACGCTTCTCCGAAACTTATTTCTTTTAAGTCATAAAAAACAAATTCTTTGCAGAATGATTCATAATCTTTTTTATTTACTGATTTAGTTTTATTGTCGGTCAAATATTCTAGTTGAATCAGATGATCGGTGATGTTACTGAATGCCATGTCAGTCCCAGAGAGACCTATAATATTTACCAAACAACTCAAGACCTTCTTGTATTCGATCTTCGTGCAGTTGATGACCGATATGATCATACCAATTCTGATCAGGATTCTTATTTACCATTTGATAGGTATCTTCGATTTTTCCTGTCAGGGGATTTGGAAATTGTTTATCGGTTTTGACCCAATCATATTCGCTAGCGCCATGATGGTATGCCATGTCATATTCTTCGATAGCCAGCTGTTGGAAACTCCAGATCATCTTATCCAAGACTTCATCCCAAAGTTTACACCCTTCTTCAAAAGATTCATTATATGTCTCTTTATAGAAATCGAAACTATCTTGAGAATCATGATTAGCTCCACCCACCTCAGCAAAATCATTGGGTATACCATGTTTAATTTCTTTGAGTTGCAGCAACGCCGGCAATATGATTAATGCTAGGGTATGATCCAAATTCCATGTATCATACCCATCTATCTTGATTGAAATTCTCCTGTTACTGCTGCCCTTGGGAAATTTCTTTATATCAACTTTCATCGGGGTACTATCTCTACTTTTCCGTTAACGAATACTAACAAATTTTTATCGTGTTGTACTTTTGCTACTCTGACGTTACACCTAGATGCGACTTCCTCTAATGTAGAACCTTGGCATATAAATGCATTATTCTTTTTATTGTACACGAAAATGACACCGTTGTCAAGTTCTGTGAAGAAAGTGGGTACCACTTCTTCATCATCTTCTTCTATATCTACGCCATGATCTATGGCCATCTTGATTAAAACTCTCCGTAACTTAAACATCAAGAATTGATTGCCGACGATCCAACCTAAAATAAATACTGAAATGTAAATTATAATGTCCATAATCTTATTTATTGATAGTGATGTTGCTCCAGGTCTTCAACTTTTCGAATTTATTGCGTCTGGCTTTACTGATACCGCGGTTGCTGATACCGATGTTCTGTCCAACAAGTAATTCGATCATTGCTTGAAGATCACCTAGTTCTTTTTCTAATCTTTGAATATTAGTCTCAGTTGTACCTTGCATCATCTGGTCAATTCCAAATCTCATGCATTTAGATATACCTACAATTACCTCTGCGCACTCTTCTTGTAAGATAACTAAGGTCTCGTAAACTTCATCATCCATGTTGTTCCTTATTAGATATTTTGGGTATAACTATTTTTTCATGATAAGTCTTCCAATCACTGAGATAATGGTCGTGTCTTATCCAACGGAATACATTCTCTTTAGGTTCTACTAAGAATCCCCATTCTCGTTGTTGTTTGCCCATAAAAAATAGCGTGGTTGCTGGACTCTCATTATCTAATTCTAGCCAATGATATTCCTTAGCACCACGCTTTATAATACTTCCTGGTCCACGCCATTCTCTAAATGATGCGATCATCTTACCTTCTTGGTCGAACACAGGGGTGTGTTCATAGTAACCACCTTTAAGAACAATGGTCATATAAGGCCATGGGTGGTCATGCATGATAGGATCATCACTACGTACAATCTTATGTAGAGTGACATTAAATGGGAACCATTTACGATCCTTTAATAATAGATAATAACGATGCATGTAATCTGCACCCGTTCTGCGGTCAGGTATCAAACGATATCTACCTAATTTATTCATCAGTTCATGAAAAACATTTGTCATTGTGTTTCCGCAGTTTAGAGAACGGGGATTTTAAGGATGATCCCGAACCTTCTAATCAATGATTAGACTGACATACCCTGTGTTGAAAGGGCACGATAACCAGCGGCAACAACCTGACGGCTGGGGCGACCTAGGCGATACTTGGTATAAGTATCCCCGCGGCTATTAGTACGCTTGTTAGCGTAAACTGCAAAACCAGCAAAGCGAAGGTTGCTTACGGTTGCAGTAGGATTGGCAATCTCAAAGCGAGATGCAATCTGTTTGGCGGTCAATTCTTCACCGCGCTGAAGTGCCTCAAGAAGGCGTGTAGTCTTACTAACTGTCATAACATTTTTCCTCTCAGTTAAATCGTCATTCTCATGACGAACATTCATAATACTACTATGTGTGGGCATTATCAATACAATTTGGTTACCTCGCATTTTTTAGATATCCAGATATTGTAATTCGAATTCATCCGCACATGTTTCGTACCCAATATATCCCCTTGGATTACATACGATCCTAGTGCTACCAATCATGTAATCAAATCGATCATGGGTATGACCATGAGTCCAAAGTTTGATATGTGGACGATCCAAAATAAATTCGCTAAGGTCACTACTATAAGCACCATTAGTAAGGTATTCATCCTTATATCTTGGATGAGTACTTTGCTTCGAAGGAGCCATATGACCAACCACAACAAACTTTTCATCATGCTTTTCAGCCACGACAGTTTTGATATATTCAACGCTACGGCGATGGTGGTCAGCAGTATGTGCCGGACGCAATTTGGTATACCCATGATCACTATGTCTAATGATTTGGTAATCGTTCATCATGTGTTGAACAGCATGAAGAGTTAACGGATCACCCTTGTTCATATCAGTCCATAATGTGCAACCAATAAAGGTATAATCACCGATTCTTTTGCAGTCATTTTCCATAAAGTAAACGTTTGGAAACTTACTGCACTCATTACGCAGGTCATTAATGTTAGCAGGAAACTTACCATGATAGAATTCATGATTCCCTGCAACATACACAACATGCGGAAACTGAAAACTGCAACGCTTCAAAAAATTTCTATAGTCAAAGGCTTTGGCTTGCCTATGACCTAAATTTTTGTAAATTTGTTCAGTCATTTGCGACCTATCAAGTTCAGGATGATCATGTAAATCCTGAGCGGTCATAATGTCGCCAGATAGTATGAGGACTTCTGCACCTCGATCATTGATAAGGTTTATATCCCCAAACTCTAAATGTAAATCACTGGCTAACGCAACTCTCATATATTCCTCTTAATTATGATATATCCTCAGTTTTGTCACTGGGAAATTTTGTACTTGCCATACGCACGATCAAAACACTAAGTGCGAGTACCAATGTGGTGACACCTATTCCCATGATATCCCAAAGATTACTGGGATGTGTTACCATATCAACAAGATGTCTTGTCAATGCTGTGATAGCGATATAGATCAGAAATCTAACTGGCATATGATTGGTCTTGAAGTATATACCAACCATTGCGCCAATCTCTAAATAGATAAACAAAAGTAATAGGTCTTGTATTGTTGCATATTGCTTTTGAAGCAATTCGAAAAAGGTATAACCTGCGGCATAGACGGTAGCCGCCCCGATACCAAATAATGCTAGTCTATGGAATACCCCTACTAGAAAATTACCTATGTTATCTAAATCATCAAGTTGTTTCTTCATTACGTTTTTCTCTATGCTTGTCACACAATGTACTCATCCATCCTTCACTATTAGTCTCACCGATATCACCACATACTTCGCACGTAACCGCTGACATCGCTTCAGCCATGCTAACGATGCCATCAACAAAACCATCACCGCCGTGATAATAAAAACGCAACGTACCAAATTTTTCTTTGATCTGGTCGGCTACCACCTGGGGAACCACATCATGTACCTCTCTATACGCTTTTTTGGCTATCGATTCTTCAGCAGAGTTTAACGCCCATTCACTAACCTTATCTCCATGAGAATAATACTTGAGTAGCGGTTCTTTGTTTCCTTCTAGTGCCTTTTTGAGTGCCCGATTGAATTTAAGATCGTTGGCACGTTGTTCTCTACTCCAATTAATATGTGATTGAATCAATGCACATGCATTGTCGATGATATGATACCAACCATTACCACAATCGAAACCCCAACACATGGCGGTTTCCTGCATAGATTTGTTTCGATTTGCAAAAATCTTAGGATACTTCCTGCAAAATTCGTCATCAAATTCTCTTATCATATTTTCTCTCAGAGTTTCAATATTTCCCAGATAGCAGTCTTTTCTAGATCTCCTTGAAAATCAGGGTAGACACTATCTAATTTATCTTTATCTACCCTATTATATCCCCTTTTGATTTTTTTGTTAAACATTTCGGACGCATCATAACTGGAACATGTTACCAATTTAGTCTGTAATTTAGCACCGCGCCTGCCCCAAAATGTAAGATACTTGTTACTGCGAATGGGCCACCCTGTATCATATTCTTCTAACAAAATGATGCCCCATACCTTGTCGTGGATACCTTCTTTGCACCAACCAATATGTTCAAATTTCATATATTAAATCCTGCACTACGCAATTCGTTTAGTGCCCTGTTACGATTTTTTGCATCGATATTGATTTTAATTGATTTATTATTAGCAATCAAATTGTCCAACAAATCTTTTGCTTCTTTAAGAGAAAGGTTAGGTGAACTGACACTTCGCAATGCCTTAATTTGCCATACTTTGTTGCCATTGGGATTTAGGCTGTGGATATGTATGATACCGTTGTATTCACCGGTTAACAATGAAAAGAAAATTTGACCCTTAATATCCTTGTCAAGGACATTTGCAATCGTATCCCATAATTTCATGCCCTCATCAGTGCCATAGGCATCTGTAATATTACGCATGAAATTGATACCACTCTGAATGATATCTTGTTTATATTCGGCAGGAATCATATTAGCCTCGGCGCATGCGAGAAATTTCCATAGCCTGTTCTTCGTTGATAACAGGGACGGCATTACTCTTATGCATAGTAGCAATACCCTTGATAAGAGTGCCGGTATACTTGGTACTCTCCTTCTTAGCACAACTGGTCGGGTCGCCAAAGGTCATAAGACTGGGAATCTTTTGTGTGTCACGGCGATAAGGGGTATTACAATCTGTAGGCAACTTGACACCTGCTGACTTAGTAACCTTGGGACCACGACCATGTACATAATCCACAAACTCATCAAACGATACAGGACGCATGCTGATACTTTTGAGGAACTTATTGTGCTTGACATGTCGTTCCTGTAGGTCAGCAACTTTAGCCTTAGTCATTTTGACAACAGGCTTGCGAGTATTGAGTGTGGAGATACCACGTATAAGATGCATTGTCATAATCGTATTATAACACAGATTTTAAATGTTTGCAAGTACCGCGGAACTGAAAGCCTGAACACGTGCAAGTTTGGGCATCAGAGTCAACAAAATACTTGTCGCCCTTGCTACCAATAACCTCGATAAGGTTACTCTTGATTTTAGTCTTGAACGGGTTGACCTTCAAGACCTCAAACTTGCGCCCACGCTTGTCGATACGCAGTGGATTCTTAAAGTACTCGGGCTCTCCCTTGCCCCACTTGATGTATGCAAGAGCCTTGTCACCATCCATGAGATAGACATGGTTAGGCTGCTTGTACTCAACATCCCAAACTGTAACCTCACGAACGGCTAACATTATACAGTCACCTCTTCCCAAAGTGCAACACTAAGTTCCTTAAAGTCGCTACCATGATCAGATACGAACCAAGTAGCAACACCATCAACATTGCGCAAAATGTAATCATACTCTTCACGCTGGGCATTGTCAAGATATTCCTGATGGTTCTTGAAATATCGGGCACTTACATTATCCTCACCCCGATCACGACCATAAAAGGTACACACACCCTCAACACGGGTATCAAAGTCATGCTTGGTACCGATCATAGGAGCCAAACTAGACACATCGCCAAGGTCAATCAAGTCACGCAGGATGAAAGGGTTACTATAACTCTCCTGAAGAATCTTACCGTTGTGATCCAAGTAGCCATCCCAATGACAATAAACTTGACCAACTGTACCGTCAGCAAATTCGAGGGCGATAGTAGAACGTGTTGCCATATATGGATCCTTTAATTAACTGTCAATAATGCTATTATATACCCAAACTGATTAAATGTCAAGCCTTTTAAAATGTTGTTTAAAAACAACAACTTAGTAGAGTATAGGCTCATTGGTTTCGACACCCTGTAGGGTCATCCAAATCTCTTTTTCTTCGCTATAGATAAGCCCTATATGTTCTAAGTGTGCCCTACGCAGACGTTCATCCATAGTTGTCCATTTTCCAACAATTTCATAGTCACCCCAAAGTATACCGCGGGTATGAGTGTTCATTAACCAAAGTGCAAGATTTTTTAATCTTGCAACCGTATTAGACGGATGACTACGGCTAAACGCTCCTATAGCATCGTTAGCCAATAATGATGTAAAAAACCCGCCGGGCTCAAAGCCAAACACGCAATAGTTATAGATAGGACTTGCAAATTCTTTTGGAACTTCGTATTCCGCAAAACTATGCATTAACCGGCTTACGCTGTACGGTGTAAGTTTCATTAGTCACCCGAATCAATTTCGTAGGAACTGTCACAATGTTTACATGTATATAGGGTTAGACACCGACCAATATTGGTACTTGTGTACTCATGCGTACAAGGAGTACCATCCTTACGCAACCTTGCTTCCCCTGTGGGGCGACCATACATAGTCTGTCCACCACAGTTATTACATGCTAGGGTATCAGATTCCTTATCATATCCTGCTAGTACATGTTTGTACTTTTGATTATATTCGGGTACAGGCATACGACAAGTACCATTGCAAACAGGACAAACTCCATAACCTTCACGCATACCAAACTCCAGATTTTTTAGTGTATATGTATTATACACCCAGATTATGATATTGTCAACCTTTTTCTTTTTATATAGTTTTGCTTCAGTTGTGTAGAAACAACACTGGATTGGACTCATGATTAAAGTACGTTGAGATAACTTCTTTTAAATCATCATGAGTCCAATATGTAAACCAGTCTAATATTTCAGCAGTATGACCATTAAGTTCTATTCTACGGCGTAACTCAAACGCACCCATGCTTCTAAAGTAAAGATGGGGCCATCCTCCGTTACTGTTTTCCGATAGTATCAAAAACTTCATTTAAAAATTATTTCTGTTATTTTAGATTTGTTATGGTCATAATTTAATATCAATTCATACAATTGATCAGCCAAATACTTGTTCTGTCTTAATGTCATATGATTCACATCAGGAATCCCTCTCTCATTACTTAGCCAAACATTAATAAGTTCGGGACTAGTAATAATACTGTTATACTTATCGACTATAATATTAGTAGTCTCAAAGCAAGGAATTAAAACGAATTTTGTATTTGGAAACTTATTTGTAAAGTTTAACAACCAATTGAATTGACATTCATATAGGACAGACCTACTAATGTCATTTTCTAAATATGCAAAATAATATTTTACTGCGGCTTTAATTTCGTCAGAGTAGCCAACCTTATGTTTTTTGGTTATAATACTAGGTGATTTTTCTGTAAGGCCAGGATGTATTAAATAATCAGGATGATATATCCTACTGGGAGAACTGATAGTTATACATACTATGTCTCCTAACTTGTCTCTAGTTTTTAATAGAGAAATAGTTTCTACAATGCTTGAAGCACTTATACTATAGTTAAGAATTTTATGAGACAGTTTTGTAGCCAACATTGATGGCCAGCCGTGGTTATCAAAACTAAAACTGTCACCATAAAATTCTATAATCATACACGATCAGTAATCACTTTATCAGCGAGCCCATAGACTACAGATTCACTAGCACTCATAAAGAAATCACGTTCCATATCTTTAGCAAGTTGTTCGTAAGTCTTTCCAGCACTATTATGTTTAACATAGATTTCAGTCAATGATTTCTTCATGGCAAGAATTTCACGCACTTGAATTTCCATGTCAGTTGCTTGACCACGTGCGCCACCGCTGGGCTGATGAATCATATGTCGTGCGTTGGGTAGAATCATACGCTTACCCTTTGCACCTGCTTGTGCAAGCAAACTGCCCATACTACATGCTTGACCCATTACAATGGTGCTTACATCAGGCTTAATAAATTGCATAGTATCATAGATAGCCATACCAGCAGTTACACTACCGCCGGGACTATTAATGTAAAGACTAATATCCTTATCTGGGTTTTCACTTTCGAGGAACAATAACTGCGCAACAATAAGATTTGCCATTTGATCATGAACTTCACCCTCAAGTAGGATCACACGGTCTCGCAATAGGCGACTGTAGATATCATAACTGCGCTCACCTTTACTTGTTTGCTCTAAAACTATAGGTACTAAACTCATAAAAATCCTCTATTCATAAAGATTTATTTTAACATTAAAACTTAACACTGTCACTAGATAAGGGCAACTTTCGATACAAATTGTCTTTTCTTTATTTCGGTAACCAGATCGAATGGTCTAGGTATTATATCAGCCAATGGGATGTTACCCGGTCTATTATATGGATGTGATAATGGTAATCCTCTTGAATCAAAAAACTTTTTGTTTGATTCGTAGTAAGATTTGATTCTCATCCTATTTTTTTTCCATGTATCTCTGTGTGTTCCAAAAAACCGAACAATAAAGTCAGCAGTGTAATGTCTAAAGGGTTTATATGTATCATCCATATGTCGATCATTGTCAGTCGCTAAATCTTCCAATGTTTTTCCGATCTCAACATACAACAGATATATTGTACCGTGTTCATAGTAATCACTGAAATGATTGTAATCTTCGAGCTCCAGTGTGTCATCCCGATCCATGTCTAACCAAGTTACGATATGCCTAGAAGATTGGATAGCATTAAATTTCTCAATATTAAAGTCATCAAACCCATAGAATCTATCAGGCTGATCTATGTTATATTTCTCTATGCACGTCGCAACTTTATTAGCCCATTTTTGTGCTATGTTAGTAGTTCTAATTTTATATTTTAGAACTAGAGGTTCTATATTGGTATAAGGGTTGGTATACTCTATGTGTATTTCTTTATACATAGAAATATATAGTGCCTAATTGTTATTTGCGCTTTTTTCTACCAACATCGTTTGGCTTAGGCTCAGACTTCATTTTGATTTTTGGTTCTGTGATATTTCTGGATACCTTCTCTAGATTTTTCCTATCTGACATAGGACCAAGACTTGGTTTCTCCGCACCACCCAATGACTCGTCTGGTTCTGGTAATTCAGTCTTTGGATCTTCATTAGATAGTTTGAAACTAAAGCCTCCTTTAGTTGGGTCTGTAGCACCGCTCTTACTTTCGAGTGTGATCTTACCTTCTAGTTTTGCAGGCCACTGTGTAGCAAAACTCATGACACCTGTTTTCTTATCTAAGTCAGCATATTGCTGTACAAAATTCATATCAAGTATGTTCAATACAACTTCTTGGAAGCCCGGTATAGCCTGTTTTTCGTTAACGGCTAACATAACTGCTTCTTTAACAACATATACTAATTTACCACCGTCGCTAGCACCTTTGCGGGACTTAACTTTGTCAGTTAATTTGCGGTATTTTGGTAGGTTGATAGGTTTACCTATCTTATATGCATCAATACTGTCTATGACTTGGCGCACCACTGTAGCAGACCATGGTAGAAACTTTTTGAATTCTTCTGGTATCGCGTCAGGTACATATTGATTGATCAAATTCATTGCTTGAAAGACTTGACTGACTGTGCGGGGACTCGGTAATGGATATTTAGGAGGTATGCCTTTTTTCTTATCACCCGGGTCCGCTAGATCGATGAACGCTACTGCTACTTTATAATCTGGATTGTTTCTAATCTCGTCAGGTATCTTTAATCCACTAACACTTGGAGGTGCACCACCGCCGCTACCTTTGCTTGATATGTTTACTTTGTGATTCGTCTTTTCGTTGCTGATGCTAGCGAAACTATCTGCTAGTTGACTATTACTTTCTGCAGGGAAGTAAAGTGTTAATTCCATTGGATCAGCACCTAACCATTCGGTAAAACCCTGCTTGCGTGGGAAACGCGAACGCCCCGTAATCATAGCCAATACACCTAAGTATTCTCCTGCATAGTCTAATATACTCTTACCTATGCTGGTCTTGACATATTCTTTAGGAATAACAGCCGGCTGACCTGCAAGAATCTGCTGCGCCATTTGAATGACTACTTGTCCATACTCTGTAGATTGTAGTGTAGTGTTGTTGATGATCTCATCTCCTAACTCACTAGCAGGTATGTCCTTATTTGTGATGCCAATCTGACTTGGTTTCAGCAATGCGGCCTCTTTACTTAACTCTTCACCTTCTTGCCCTGTGCTTGCTTGGCCACCAATATCAGCCGTTTTTAATAATTGACTTAATGCGAATTCACCTTTATCTGTTTGTAACTTTATGGAGCCCTTGAACATCTCATCAGCAAATAGTTCTTCCATCCTATCAGCTTCATCTTGATCTACGATGACAGGTTCCTTGTCTACAGTATAGAAAGGTTTACCGTCACGGATTAGTGATACGAATTTCTCAAAGCGCCCGGGACGCTTTAATATTACGCTAGCACTAAGGGTTCTATCTTCAGATATATAGTCAATAAGGTCTAATAAATTGCGCATAATATGTATTTATGTGTTTTAGCACTTTAACATATTTTGGTGTTTGAACCATTCAGTACTACTTCCAGCTCGTTTCAATGCTATTCCATACATGGCTAGTTTGTTTTTGAATATGAAGAACGAAGGACCATGACTCAATATAGGTTTCAGACCCTTGCTCACGCGATCCTTGCTTACTATATCCCATTGATATTGATGACACATCTCATGTGCTAGCGTAGCAACTAGCCATTGCTTGCAATACCATTTATCTTGCAACCGTATAAGACAACCACTCCTGGAACTATTTGGTTTGGGGATAGGATGTTTAGCCTGACATAATCCCCAATATTCTCTACAACGTCCCATTACTTCGCGTTATCGTGACTGGGAAAC
>OGWH01000021.1_pt1 | contig 20645 bp, 26 predicted proteins | sample 1575971 | NCBI WGS metagenome assembly OGWH01 (sample SAMN07581554, study PRJEB24739) | freshwater metagenome
CCCGCCAGAAAATGGGGCAACACCATCACCGGTCCTTCCGGTGCCGCCACCTGCCGCCAATCCGCAATCTTCGGCTCCTCTTCCAAAAACATCGCCTTGGCCACGCGATAACCATCTTTCCCCAGCTTCCCCAGCCACAGCACGGGCTAAAAGTGTTTTTCCGGTTCCAGGGGGTCCAACAAGCAAAACACCCTTGGGAATTTTCGCCCCTACTGCTGTGAAGCGATCGCCATTTTTCAGAAAAACTTACTTGTATCATAATATTAATTTTTTAATCTTCATACTTTGTTCAATTGATTTAAAAATTTGATAAACAACTTGTGGAACTACGGCATTTCCGTAGCCTTTGATTGATTCGTTTCGCCACTTTGAAAAGGTAATACCGTCCAGTTGGGTGGGAATCCCATCATCTCCGCCACAAATAGGGGATTGAGTTGGGAAGTTTTCGAAGTCTCCTCTAATTTGCCTGCCAATATTTTCGCTGACTGCTCCAATGTCAAACCCATTTCTTCCCCTTTTTGAGTTATGTTTTTCCCATTGGTCAATTTCCTGTCTCCTTTGTAATCGCGAGTACGTGGTGTCGGCAACATTCCATTCTTTGCCATTGTTGTCAAATCGTCTATTTTCCCTTCCTCTATCCTCTGATGACTGTTCCCATGTCCTTTTACTCTCGGTGTGGGCAGCATTTGATGGTGAATCATGTAATTCTTCAAACTCCGTCCTCCTTGTTTGCACTGTTTTGCGCAATCCGCTCCCATTGTCGGAGTCGGTAGTAATCCGTGAAAGTCCATCCAATCCGTTAATCCGTTTGGTCTGTTTGCTCCATTCTTTCTGCTCCCTATTGTTTCCGCTCCAGTTTCCTTCAATGCTTTTACTCTTTCCGTATGATGTATGTCGCTTGCCATCGGTGTCGGTAATAATCCCATCACCGCGTAATTCTCCAAATACATTGCTCTCTTTTCCCCACCGTATTTCTCCTTCCTCTCCAATGTTTTCTCCAATGTCGTTTCCCTGTTCTGTGCCATTGGAGTGGGCAACATTTGATTGTTTGCCATTTGAGGTAAACTTATCCCATATCTTATCCCTGTTTTGAAACTTATTGATTTCCCGTTCGTCAACTTTCTGCCCTCGTTCGTTCCGTCCATTCCTTTTGGTGTGGGCAACAAACCAAATTCTGTCTCTTCTGTGTGGGGCGTTCGTGGCACAAGCTGGAATAAGAAACGCTTGTGTTTCATATCCTTCATTTTCCAAGTCAGTAATAATTTCGTGGAATACCATTCCGTTGTTCCAAGTAAGCAATCCACTAACGTTTTCGCCCACAACGAAACGTGGTTGTACCTCGCGAATAACTCGGAGCATCTCTGGCCAGAGATGACGGTCATCTTCCTTGCCTTTTCGCTTCCCAGCGTTACTGTATGGCTGGCAAGGGAATCCACCGGAAATAATGTCAATTTTTCCTCTGTGTTTTGTAAAGTCTGTTTTTTTAATGTCTTCATAACATATTGATTTTGGAAAGTGATACTTTAATACTTTTCTTGGAAACTCAGCAATTTCACAATGAAATACGTTTTCCCATCCCATCCATTCTGCTGCAAGGTCAAATCCTCCAATACCTGAAAATAGTGATCCGTGTGTCATAATATTGGTTTTATTAATCTTGATACTTTGCCATTCGTTCGGCTAATAATTCTTCAAATTTATCATTATACGCTTTATCCTTTGCTGCTGGGCTGCTGGTTTGATAAGCGGTGAATATCTTTGCTGCCTGTCCGTACAATATTCCAGGACTAAAGTTAGCACGAAGCCATTTATCATTCAAATCCCAAGCGGCATTCAAAAAAACCCGTAATGCCTCACGCCAATCATCGCCCCTATTAACTTGCTTTATCCAGCGCATCAGGTAAACCATATTCCCAGCTTCCTTACCATTCATTATATAATGTCCATTTTTATCCGTCGGGTATGCAGCACCTGATAACTGTTCAAAAGTTTGGCAGAAAAGGGTAAAGGCTTCAAAGGTTTCGTTCGGCTTCCGCTCGGCTCGGCTCGGCTCCTTTTCTTTTTCTTTTTTACCCGCAGTTTTTTCTTTTTCTTTTTCAACAATGGAGACAATAGTAAAAGGGTTTACTTTGCTACTGGTATCAAGGTTATTTTCTTCAATTGTAACTTTTTCAAAGTGGGAAAATTCCGAAGGATTTTCAATAATATAATCTGTATTATTAGTTGTTTTATTAACTGTATTATTATGTTCACGTTTTCGTGTAGTCTGCTTTCCCGTTTTCGTGTATTCAGCTTTCACGTTTTCGTTAAAGCTGCTTTCACTTTTATTAATCCTTAATCCTCTATTTCTGCCATCAAAAAACACTTGAATAATAAATTTACGCTTTTTTAAATCGCTAATAATATTAGCTACTCTACCTTCAGAAAGTTGTACAAACTTTGCAAGATATTCATTAGAAGCAAAACAGCCGCGGTCGGAGTTATCCAGAGAGTCAATTTCAACTAATAAGACTTTTTCTATAATAAACAAATCTGTATTAAGCCAAATTTCTTTAGGTATCCATACGCCTTTAAAATCTCTATTTTCTTTCATATCTCAATAATTTTAAATAATTCATTAGGAATATTATTTACACTAATCCTAACATAAGCAGACGTATGCGATTTATTACCTTTTATAGTAGTTTTATTGACTACTTCTTGATAATTGTTTTTTAAAGGTATAAACCATTGTTTAAATTTTTGGTAATCTAAACTTATGAATTTATTCAACTTTACACATACAAAAAATATATAAGTAGCCTGACAAGAATTTAACCAGTCATTAAGTAAATGTCTGTTATTTACGTCGTAAACTGTTTCTATATTAATGTAATTTATATTCTGGATAGTTTTAACCTCAACCCTATACCTCATTCCATTAATTAACCAAACAAAATCAATATCCATCCTTCTATATTCTAAATTATTTCTTTTGTCTTCATAATCTAAATTATTTTTTTTAAAAAATTCAAGTATCAAATCTTCAGATTTAACTCCGATAGACATATCGCTTTTATATGTAGTCGTTTTATCAATCATTTATATTTTTTTTAATGTTACAATAGTTTTCATAATCCAATTCACATAACCAATATTTCCTATTAGATTCCTTTGCAGCTATGCCAGTTGAGCCATGCCCAGCAAACGGGTCTACTATTGTTTCGTTTTCCATTGTAATAGAATTTATTAATGTTTTTAATAAATCTATTGGTTTCTGTGTTGGATGATTTGTCCTAAAATCATTCCCATCTAAAACATCTGGATACCTATAATTTAATTCTACTTTACCTTTAGTAGCATAAATTATTCTCTCGTGTTTAGGAGCAAAAGAATAAATTAAGTCTCCTGTTCCGTGGTTGTTTTTATTCCAAATAATACTATTTTTAATATTGAATCCAATATCTTCTAAAATTTCAATAATGTAATTTTCTTGCTTCCATCCAATAAAACAAAACAATCCTGAATTAACATCCATTTTACCGTATAGCTTAGTAAAAACATTTTTTATTAAATCCATTGCAGTATCAATATCCTTATCATTTTCAATCCCTTTATCTTTTAATGAAGCAGTACGTCTATTTGAAATATAATTCATTCCATAAGGAGGGTCTGTAATAACGCATTTAATTTTAAAATCAATTTTATCAATCATTTCTAATGAATTGCCATTAAAAACATTTGAAATAATTTTATCTTTTGAATCTTCAATGACTTGCTTTCTGATTTCCTTTTCAATATTAATTTTTACTTCATTCTCCTCCTTCTTAATTTCCTTAAATGCCTCGTTTATGCTTATTTGCCCAGTGCTTACCTTTGCCTTGATTTCGGGAGACGCGGTGGCTTCAATCTTTTTTACCTTACTTATCGTATCGTGAGAAACGTTTGCAACTTTTGCAATTTCCTGTCGTGTTTCAATTTTTTGAATAATAGGGTTAGCAGATATCTGCGTACCCTTACCATAATTTTCACCACTTAAAACAAGGTTTTCCTTTGCCTTCGCCTTGAACACGTCTTCAAGTTGCAAGGCTAAAACGCTTCGTTGGTAATTGTTTAAATTCCTTCTTCCAAATTGGTTGTTAATCATCCATTCCTTTACCGCGTTTATGTCTGCAAATTCCTTTTCCACTGTAACAAAATCAATGTCGTATTCCTGGGCAATCCTGTAACGGTTGTGTCCATCGACTAAGATGCCGTTCCATGTAACCAATGGGTCTCGGATACCTTCTTCAAGAATATTACGTTCCAGTTGCTTAAACTCCTCACTTGTTAAAGGTGGGATTAAGACTTCAAGTTCTTTTAATATTTGCATAAATACAAAAAAAATGCCCCAATAGCTAGACATCTATCAGGGCAAGGTGAAACAAAGATTTGCTTCATGCTCCTTTGGGACGTTGTCTAGTCCATTCCAAAGGATATACAAATATAAAAAATTTATTTTACTTTTTCATATCAATTTCTTTTTTAGCTTACGATATCCCCAGTTGTTGTTTGTTCCACCAATTAACAGATTCTCCTTTCTATTATCCAGCGTATTGCCATTTCTATGAAACACATTGTTAATAGGGTTTCCCATAATGTGGCGGTGCATCACCTGGGATTTTAAGCCTTTTGGATCCTTTCGGAAGTTTGTAACAGCATGGTAGCATTTTTTATTTGCTATATGTGCGCACCAGGTGAACTGACTTAAAAATTCATAGTCATCATCGTCCACAATGGTTACCAAGCCTTTGTTCAGTTGTATTTCCTTTGCCATTTATATAGTGTTTAGTTTTGCATATTCGCCGTAAAATCTGAATGCAGCCTCGTTATATGCCTTGGCAGCTTCAACCTTGCAATCAAAGTAACCGAGTTGTACCCGTTTACCATTGTAATTTATGCGGCTTCTGAATTTACCCTTTTCATCATCAAAGGTCACGCCTTTAAAATTGGTTTTGGTTTTGGCTCTGCTCCTTCTATTCTGGCAGTTCTGCTTTATTGTGCAGATTCGTAAATTTTCCTTCCTGTTATCCAGCGTATTATGGTTGATATGGTCAACTACCATACCAGCTGGTGGGTTCATTATTTCCCGGTGCATGGAGATGCAAGATGCCCATTTGCCATTTATCCGAACATTGCGTCTGGCATATAGATATCTATTAATGTAATTTGCATACCATTTAAATTGGTTCAGCCTTTCAAAGTCATCCTCATCTACAATGGCAGTCAATCCTTTTGATAAGGGTATTTCTTTCATTATTAAGTTGTTTTTAATGCACCAAAGATATAAATAAACAACGTAAATAAAATAATTTATTTTAAAAATAATTTTGTTTATATTTGAGCCATGAAATATTTAGTTGTTACCTCAATTACTGGAGATAAAGATATCTTGGTTGACCCAAAAGTAATCTTTTCAAATTGCCTTTACCTTGCTTTTGTAGATAAGGTAAATCATAACCTTAATGTCTGGAATCAGGTAAAGAACCATGATTTTTCAAACATTGACCCCTTGAAGCACAGGCGAAATGCTAAAGCAGAAAAATTACTTTGCATTCCTCACGATATGGGTATTAACTTTGAATATATCATCTGGCATGATGGCACGCACCAATTATCGGTTGATCCTGATAATATTATAAAGGAATACGGCGAAGCAGATATGTACGTTTTTAAGCACGCTCAAAGACGTTGCCTATATCAGGAAGCAAATGAGATTATAAATCAAAAACTTGATAATCCAGAACTGGTAAAACAACAATTGAATTTTTACCAATCTGTCGGGATGCCACCTTATTACGGGTTGTATGAAATGGGTTGCTACATTAGAAAGGTAAATCAAAATACAATTGATTTTGGGTTGGCTTGGTTTGAACAGGTGTGCAAATTTTCATCAAGGGATCAGGTTTCATTTCCATTTGTGCTTTGGAACTTTGAGGATAGAATAAAGCTGGCATATCTTAAAGGCAATTGCTCAAATTATATCGGCACGCCGTTTGAAAACGAAGGGAATAAATATTTTACTAACCATGCAAATCATATAAGATGATACCATTATTTAGAGTTGCTATGAATCCAGAGGCAGATAAAGCCGTAGCCAAAGTGTTACAATCAGGCTTTATCGGTCAGGGTGAAGTCGTTGAAGAATTTGAAAGGCAGCTAAAGGAAAGGTTTAAAAACGAATATCTTGTAACGGTCAATTCTGGAACATCAGCACTACAATTGGCATTAAGACTTATTAAGGATAAACATCCAAATAAGAAGTACATCATATCAACACCATTGACTTGCACGGCAACTAACTGGGCGATACTTGCAGCTGGGTTTGAAATCATTTGGGCGGATATTGATCCAAACACTTTAAATATTCATCCATTATCGGTTCAAGCGTGCCAAACGGATGAAGTGGCTGCGGTTATGGTTGTTCATTGGGGTGGTGCTGCTGCGGATGTTAAATGGATAAAATCACTTACAGGGCTTGACATTATCGAAGATTGCGCTCACGCTTTTGGCGCAACTTATAGGAATGAAGATATATTGGTTGGGAATTCTGGTAATTACTGTTGTTTTTCCTTCCAGGCTATAAAACACCTTACCACTGGTGACGGTGGTATGCTTATTTTGCCAAGTGAATACGATTATAAGAAAGCAAAACTACTTCGTTGGTATGGCATTGACAGGGAAGGGGATAGGAAGGATTTTCGATGTGAGGCACCAATAAAAGACTGGGGCTACAAATTTCACATGAATGACATTAATGCAGCCATTGGTATTGAAAACCTTAAAATAGTTGATGATAATATTGATAAGCACTTTGACAATGCTTTATATTATAATGAACAATTTCTATATGGAGTAACTGAATTACGAAAATTGGAATTTAAACCTAATTCCAGCTATTGGATATATTCAGTTAAGGTACCAAGAAGAGATGACTTCCAAAGGGCAATGAAAGACAGAGGCATTATGACTTCTCAGGTTCACGAGAGAAATGATATACACCCATGCGTTACAAAGTATAAAACGAAGCTTGATATTCTTGATGATATTATTGGTGAACTATCTAGCATACCTGTTGGCTGGTGGGTAAGTCAGGAAGACAGAGAATATATTGTTGAACAAATAAAAAAAGGTTGGTAATGTTAAAATTAATAGTTAGCGGTAGAGTAAATGCGGATGCACAATTAAAAACAGTTGGAGATACAACTGTTTGTTCTTTTTCAGTTGCTCATTCAGAAAAAGTTTATGGAGAAACAAATACTGAGAAAACCATTTGGATAGCTTGTAATATCTGGGGCGAGCGAGGGGTTAAACTGGCACCTCATATCTTAAAAGGTACTTTTGTTTGCGTGGAAGGATCAGGCGGAGTAAATGCTTACTTGAAATATGGTGAGGCTTCAGCTATGATAAATTGTCGGGTAAATAGCATTGAGTTTGGGGGTAAACCAGTACCGGGAGAAAACAACCCTAAAGTAACCGATTCAACCACATTAGTAAATGATGAATTCCCTTTTTAATGGCGTATTATAACTACCAGATACCTTCCAGTTATTATAAGAATAATATCGGGAAGACATTATATAACACGGTTCTTACGATGAACCCGCAAATCATTATTGAGTTTGGGACATTGCACGGTTATTCAGCTATCGCAATGGCTCAAGCTTTAAGGGATTTAGGAAGTAACGGGAAGATATATTGCTTTGACTTATGGGAGAAATATCCATACAAACATACATCAAAGGAAAACACCCAGATAAACATTGACTCATACGGCTTTACAAAATACATTGAATTGGCTGAAATGGATTTTTATAACTGGAAACCAATACCCTTCGACCTTATGCACTTTGATATATCCAACCATGCTGGGCATCTGAAATATTTAAAGTCAATGAAGGAATATCATTCCATGTATGGCACTATTTTATTTGAAGGTGGTACAAAGGAAAGGGATAACGTTGACTGGATGAAAGATTTTCAACCTATCAATTCATCGGGAATAAACTTTATAACCATTAACGAGGCATTTCCTTCCTTATCTATTTTACTATGAAACTTGCGGTAGTTGCATCAGGCTGGCATTTCCCATTAGATTTTTACGAATCTGTATCAAGGCAAATCAGGATAAAAGATTGGCAGTATGATATGTTCTGCATTAGTCATCGAAATCCGATATACTCAAAGCAAGAAAAGAAAGATTTGCACTTACAGGAATTGGATGCTATTCTATATAAAGAGATTGCAACAATTGAGCAGATAAAGGCATTAGGTTGGGATTACAAGGAATATCCAAACACAATAGGCGACTGGGGTTGTTCTAATCAATGGCTGGATGATTATGACTACAAAAATTACGATTTGCTACTCTTTACCCATGATGACAATTTCATTCATAATTACAAGTGGCTTGGGAATATCATATACTTTATCAATGATGACTGGGAGATTCTTTCCAATTCATGCGGTGATCCTCCAGGCTGGCTTCGTGGTTCGTGCGAGTTCTTCAAGCCATCATTACTTGATAAAATAGGTGGTAAGTTTGACCTAAGTCAGGTTACTTTAAACAGAGAAGGCGAAACCTTATCACCAGATAAATGGGCAGATATTTTTGACTGGAATAACACGGTTCATCCATTGATGACATTTATTAAGGACAATAATATCAAGGTTGGACATATTTCCAATACTTACCGGCATTCAATGTTTGTATCCGAGGGTGAGCGTGGATTTATTTCCCCTATTTTAAAAAAATAAACTTATATTTGTTTAATAATTTATGAAAATGAACACGGTAAAAAAGGATGAGATATTTGGCGTAACCTTTAGAAACAAGGTTATAAGGCAGCGTCTTTTGGATATTCAATACGATTTATGGAAGGCAACCAACCGTAAACATTCTATGGAAGCAGTCCTGGAGGTCTTATTAGATACCTATAAAAACAGGCATAAATGAGGATAGGTATCGTAGTAAATTTAAGCAGCCCAACAACCGATTATTATCGAACGGTTAACCCATTTATCAGGCTTCGGGAATCATACCATAAGTTCATAGTTAAAATGATTAACCCAGATACGGTTAAATGGTATGACTTTTACGACGTTGATGTGGTTATCTTTCAGCGTGCCAATGGTAATGACATACTTGGAATGATTAATGAGGTGAAGCGGATGGGTAAGAAAATTATCTTGGATCACGATGATTTACTCCACGAGGTAAGCCAGGCTAACCCATCAAGCCAGCATTTCAATAAGCCACAAATTAAGGAATCAGTTGAAAAAGCTTTTCAATACGCTAACTGGGTGACGGTTTCAACTCCTTTCCTAAAAGAATTTTATTCCCAGTTTTTCCCTAAGGATAAAATAACCGTTATTCCTAATGCCATTGACTTTCAGGTTACACCGATGCAGCCAGTAAAAAGGGATAAGTTGATAGATGCAAAGAAGCGGTTAATCTGGAGAGGCAGCCAAACGCATCTTGAAGATTTAAACACGGTTAAAAATTTCTGGGAACAGATGCAAAAGAACGATAAGGTTGAAGTCGGTATGGTTGGATTACCTGACTGGATGGGCAAAACCCTTTATCCTAATTCAATCATTGTCCCGTGGAATAACAGCCTTTTTCAATACTTTGAGATGCTGAAAAATTCAAAGCCTCATTACGGGGTGTTTCCTTTGACGATTGACAATTTTAATCAGGCGAAGTCAAATAACTTTGCTATGGAGATGCTGGTAACGGGTTGTATTTCATATGCACCGAAGCTAATTGAAGAGTTTAACATACCCGGTGTAAGGACGTATTTGAACGAGGTTGATTTAATTCACCAATTTACTAACGCTTTAAATAAAGATGATATGTACTTTGTTGACTTGGAAGCGGGGCGTAAATGGATACAAGAGGAAAGGGATTTATTAAAGGTAAATAAATTTAGGTTTAATGTAATGGAAGGTATATGAAAGAAAACAAATTGTATTCAGGAGATGAAATTTATTATAGTCCATCAGCCGATGATGGCAGAAGAGGTTTTATTACACCAGAAAACCCAATGCTGACAAATAAAAATATTGATTACCACGGAGGGGTTACTGGTTATAACCCAATTAAAGATGATGATGACGATGGATTAGGTGTTGATTTAGAAACAGAAATTAAATGGCTAAGAAATGTTCTTTGTACGGTCTTTCTTGCTTTAAAAGACCTGATAGTGCAAAACAATTTTTTTCTGAACACAGCAAACACATACCAAAGTTTTACAAGGCAGTAGGTGAAACACTTAGTACTGGTATTCTTGATGGTAATGATGGTTTGATAACAGAAGAAGGCAGACACACTCACTTTGACTTGTTTGAATTTGAAAGCTGTAACCTTTCAAACAAATTTACTCCAATAGAAAAATTAATCTGATGGAAGCAATAAACGGCATATTATTAGAAAAGCTTCCAGTAAAGGAATTGCACAAGGTTAGTGACCTTATTTACTATGATGGTCCGCTGCTATCGCATTTCCAATCAAGTAACAACGAAAACTATTTATTTTTTTGGGCAGATGTTGATGATACTTTTAATCGCTGGTTAGTAGTTCGTGTATCAATAGAAAGATTACAGGCATATCTAAACGGTAAACTGTCATTCTATAACATCATTACCGCACCCAACGACAACTTTGTTTATAAAGTTGACATTGATGCAGACCTGAATTATCACAATGTTTTGATGCTTTTTCCAGAGCAAATACCTCAATCTTATTTGCCGGACAGAAACGCTAAATACACATTTGACCCTCTTTCAGAAGATTTATCTGACAAAATAAAATCAATGTTTAAAATTGAGGTTATTTGTAAAGATGAACAGGAGCAAGAAAAAACGTATAATAAACTTATTGAACAGAATTACGAATGCCGACTTTTGACATTATAAAAGAAATCAAGCTTAAAGAAACTTTCAGGATTGCAAGTGTAATCGGAAGATTTGATTTACAAAACAACGTAATAACAACGAAATGGGAGGCAAAGGAAAAATAGAACCACGTTGGAAGAAAGGGGAGACAGGCAACCCCAACGGTCGCCCCAAGAAACTCCCAGCCCTTGACGTTATTATGGCAAATGTCATGGGGCAGGAGAAAGACGGTATCACGGCGGCCGAGGCAATTATCATGAAGCTAAGAGAGATGGCAACAAAAGGCGATATTAAAGCTGCGCAATTACTTTTAGATAGGGGTTACGGTAAAGCAAAGCAAAACATTGATATTACGACACAGGGAGAAAAGGTAACAATACCGACGATTATATTTACAAAGGATGAAGATAAAGGTTAATCCTAAATATCAAGCACTCTGGAAGCCTAAGACAAGGTATTTCTTGATTACTGGTGGACGTGGTTCAGCTAAGTCCTTTACCGTTGGGCTTTGGGCTTGTAATATGCTATTGGCTAACCAATCATGGAAAATGCTTTACACACGTTACACGTTAACGTCTGCCAATATATCCGTTATCCCAGAGTTCAAAGAAAAGATTGATTTGTTGGGCGTCGGAGATGAGTTTAACATGACAAACGCCTTGATAAGCCACAAAGTAACAAAGTCAGAGATTATCTTTTCAGGCATCAAAACAAGTTCAGGGAATCAAACGGCAAAGTTAAAGTCGATACCTGGACTTAATGTTTTCATCGTGGATGAGGCTGAAGAATTTGTAAGTGAAAAGGACTTCGATACCATTGATGAATCTATTCGTATGCCTGATATTCCTAATATTGTCATACTGGTTATGAATCCCCAGGATGTGGAACATTGGATATGGAAGCGGTGGTTTGAAAAGTCGCACAAGATGGAAACAATTGAGGGGCAGATGATACCGATAAGTACTCATGAAGATATCACCCATATACATACAACCTACTTTGACAATTATGGTAATTTAAGTTATGACTACATTTTAAAAATCAATGCAATCAAGGAGCAGTCACCTGAGGCATACGCTCATAGGTTCTTAGGTAAATGGCTGGATAAGAAACAAGGCGTTATATTTCCAAACTGGGTAGAAGGAGAATTTGATAAATCTTTGCCTTTTGCCTATGGACTTGACTTTGGGTTTTATCCCGATCCTTTAGCATTGGTAAAGGTGGCAGTTGACAAAGGGGCAAAGAAGATATATGTCCAAGAGGTGATATATAAACAATCCCTTTCTTACGAGGCAGTCATCGAGCAAATGAACCATTTCGTTGAAGCCAACAGTATGATAATAGCCGATACAAGTGAACCAAGGTTAATTGAAGCATTGCAGCAAAAGGGGTTAAACGTGCATAAAGCAGATAAAGGACCAGGCTCAATAGTGGAAGGAATAAAAAAGATGCTTGATTTTACTATTGTGGTTACGGCTGATTCATTTAATATCAAGCATGAGTTAAGGAATTACATTTGGAATGACAAAAAGAGTTCAACGCCCTTAGATGCTGAAAATCACGGATGCGACAGCACACGCTATGCCTTCATGAGGCTTTCTGAGGGTTCAGATTTATTGGCATTTAATTAAAAAACTATGACACCAAAAGAAAAAGCAGATGAAATTTTTAACCATTATCACAACCTTATCCAGGAGACTGGTGGTGAATTGGGTGAGGAAGTACTTGTATCAATCTTGGCAAAAGAATGCGCATTGTATTCGGTTGGGATAACAGTAAAAGAAACATTAGAAGTTACAAGAAAAAATAATTCTAATAATTTTATATATACATATTGGCTAAGAGTAAAAGACGAAATAGATAAACTATGACAGATAAAGAAAAGGCGGTTACCATCATTGATATCATTGAGAAGATAACCCAGGAAATCATTGACAAGCCTAACCATCGTAAGCGGTTGTTGCAAATGCGTTCCCATCTGGAAAAGGCAGTTAAGCTGACAGGCAACGGCATTAAAAGGGAATGGTCACGTCCGCCAAGCCTTCCTATTTTCCAGCATCAAAAGGCAGAGGCAAAGCCATTTGTCCCTGATACCTCGGGCGATGTACTGGCAGACAATTCAACCCCAACAACAAAAAAAGGAAAACGCAAATAATGGTAGTATTTAACATTGGCAACAAACAGATAAAATATACCTATCCTGAAACGGCTTCTGATATAACCATGGAGCAATACATCCATTTTGTCAAATTCCTTTTACCCCAGCATCCACAAGTAGAAAGAGAAGCTATTGACCATTTGGGAGAAAGGGAGCAAGTATATGAGAAGATAAAGCCGTATGCAAAGAAGCTAAAGATTGAGACAAAAGGCAAACAACAATTTGATGTCATTGAACTGCTTAGTTATATATTAGACAATGATGAAGTAAAGGACAATGTACGTCGTTTTCTTCCAGCATTGATTAGCAAATGGCAGACACATAACGATGAGTTAACAAGAAGGCTGGAGATAATGGACAAGGTCTGGGAGGCTCAAGTCAGATATCCATATATGGCAACCGTAGTGAACTACTTTACCGGTATTCCGTTAGATGCCTGTTACGGAAAAGTGGCAGAATCAATTGAACTTAAATACCTTCAATTTCTATTTGAAAAGATATTAAAGGCATTAAATACACCAGATGAAACAAAGTACAAGCAACTGTATGATTTTAATGGCAAAGTCTATACGCTTCCTGATAAGCTTATGGAGAAGTCAACCTTATTAGAATTTAGCATGGCAGCACAATTTGACAAAGCTATCATGGAAATTAATAGCCAACAGGCTGAAGGTCTTTTAAATGTAATGGCGGTATTGCTAAAGCCTATTGGCATGGAATATTCAGATGAACTATTTGAACAGAATAAAATTGACTTTTTAAAAATGCCATTACAGACGGCTTACGAGGTTGCTTTTTTTTTGACAAAGTTAAGCGAGAGATACAGTTTAGATTTGCAGACCTCTATGCTTCAACAGGCGATGGCAAGTCTCAATTAGCAAGTAAAAAACTAAATGAAAAATATGGTTGGTATCTTACCATTAAGAAAGTGGCAGAATCTGGATTGTTTAATTTAACAGGGTTTACGCCTATGGAATCAGCGGAAAAAGCAAAATTGTATCAAGTCTTTCAATATCTTGCAAGCAAAGCAGCGGAAGAAAAGGTACTTGATGAAATATCTAAAAGCAAAAAATGACATTAGTAGATTTAGCAAACATATTCGAAGCAGCCACAAACGCAACAACAGGGTTAAACGGCTTTTCCTTCGGCTGGGCTTCAGACCGAGTGCGATCTCAAATCTATACGGAAGAAGGAGAAAATAATACATATATATTCCCACGGGTATTCTTTGCCGTTCCAACCTTAGTAAATAACCCAATTGTTAGAAGAGATAATTATCAAGTTACTTTATTCTTTGATGATTTATTAGGGTATGATGAGAACGGCGATGTCGATTCAACTTTGCAGATAACAAAGTGGTCAACGTTAATAACATTGGCTGAAAAGTTTATTCTCGAATTAGGTACAACAAAAACAACTAATAGCTTTCCAACAGAGGTAACATTAACGCCTGATTCATTTACTTCTATTCAAAGGCTAATAACAATACAGGCAACCTTTAATATAACAATTAAGAGCGAATGTTAGATAACCTTCAAAAGTTGGCAGATGATATTGGGGATTTAGCCATGACGGTAGTGGCTAATGAATGGAAGGCGCAAGGGCACAACTTAACAGGTTCAGCAATTAAGCAAATGGAAACAATGGTTAACTTTCAAATCAATACGTTAATCATTGAAGGACTTATTCCTGATTACATGGCTTACAATAATTCAGGGGTTAAGGCTGAAAGAATACCATATTACCCGGGCAGCGGACGAAAGGAAAGCGAATATATTAAAGGCTTAATGCGATATGCAAAACAAAGGTTTGGCGCTTCGGATAAAGAATCAAAGTCAATAGCCTTTGCCATTGCATCAAAGCATAAAAAAGAAGGTATGCCAACCAAAGCAAGTGCAAAATATTCAAGCACAGGGAAACGTACTGGCTTTATCGAAACGGCTTTAGACAAAAATAGTCAAAAGTTTATTGAGTTAATTGAGAATGCGATTAAGTTTAGCGTTGAAGTTACCATTGAAAGTTATTATAAATCAATCCTTAACCGATGAGTTACACGATTAACCCTGATACATTGTCAAGCCTTCTTTATCCTGTATCTTATCGGAATATTGAGCCTTCGGCCGTTGTGCAGCAACAAGTTGACGTATATGTCGGTGGAAGTCTGGCAGGATCATTTTTAGCTGCCAAAACGGGAACATCTGGAAGTAGTGCCGTCTTTGATACCAATATTCAAAGCTTTCTTTATTCTGACGTTGCACCAGTTACCGGTACAAAATCAACGTTATTTGGAACATTAAATACCTATTCACTTTCAACTAATACCGATGTTATTAAATCCATTTATTGCGTAGCTAAGAATCAAACGTTGGATTCATCTGGATTCTTGGTAACGTCAACAGCACCTCAATATAGTGCGACGGCTTATGTCATCCCTTCCCAGTTTTATGCCAATGAATATGACTTAGGCGACTTTTACCAGCCATCGGCAAACCCTTTTAAATTCCTGACCACGAACAACCAGGACAGGCGATGTAATGCAGCTGGTAACCTTTATTTATCCTTTGTTGGGAAAGGGGTTAATAGCGCACAATTTGAGTTCTGGACAAATGCGGGGGCTTCATCTGTTACCATTGTTGACTTAGTTAACGCAACGGCTAATAATGATTTATACACTATCTCAGTTGGTGTGGCTAATATTTTTAACACTACTGCTATATTTCACGCTGGCAACTTTCCTACTAATCCTGATACTTATTCCTATTATGAGGTTAGCGTTGGCAGTTATTCGGGTTCTTACACGCAACTTAGCGAAAAGATACAGATAAACATTGAGCCAAATTGTAACGATGACGTTGAATTGCATTGGTTTGGCAAATATGGTGGGGCTGAAAGCTATCAATTTAGAGGCTTAATACAAGAAAGTCAAACGGCAAATGGTGACATTATAAACCTTTCCCAGCCGTGGAATTTGGCAGCATCACCAAAGGCAAACAGTTATGACAAAACAATTATTAAAACAAATCAAAGGGTAAACAAGTCAAAACAAATCAAGTGTAATGTAAGCCATGAAGATGCAGAATATATCGCATCATTGTTTTATTCGCCTGAGGTTTACATTATTGAAAATAACCAATACGTCAATGTTACCATTGCCAATGCGGATATAAGAACAAATGACAATAGAGCAACAGATATTGAGATATCTTTTGAAATTATCTATCCTAATAAACCAGTCGCCCAGCTATGATAAAATTATACATTGGTGGGCAAGAGGTTGATTTAAACCAGGAGGATGTGAATGTTACCATTGATTATTCCATTGAGAATATTGAACTTGGTAATATATCGGGCGCACATTCAAAGCGAAATGTTACGCTGCCAGCAACCAAAACCAATGTAAATATATTTCAGAACATTACCGACCCGGGAGCAATTATTACCAATGCTTATAAGTTGCTTTCGGCACGGCTTGAAGCTGATGGCGTACCAATCCTAACAGGCAAAGCAAGGCTGGAAGGGGCAGATTTACAAGCCATTAATTCAGGATTTTTAGCATCAAATTTCAAGGTATCCTTAATTGGCAACAATGCGGACTGGTTTGCAGATGTTGGAAATACTTTAGTTCGTTCTTTAGGGTGGAATGATATTGAGGTAAGCGAAACAACGGTTAAAACAAATTACAACCCAACCACGGCAGAGCATTGTTTTATCTTGATGAAATGGAAAGCCTGGGAGAATGAGGATTACATCACGAACAATGAAATGACACCAGCCATCTTTATTTGGCAGATACTTGAAAAGGCATTTAGGACAAAGGGATATACGTTAAATAGTATTTTTAAGACGGATCCTTTTAATCGTTTGATTATCCCGATGGGTTTAAACCTGGGTGCAGACTATTTAAAAGACTTTGTCAATTTAAAGGCTTCAATCCCAAGCCCATCATTAATAGATAATATTACCAATCCATCGCCTGTTCTTATAACTTTTACAGATGAGACAACTTCACCAAATTTTGATACTGGGAATAATTATTCAAGTGGCATTTATACCGTACCAATAACGGCAACTTATACATTAAAGGCTGAATTAAACATTGGGAATAGTATTATAATTCCAGACCCATTGGCTGAATTATTGGTTGGCTGGGAAATAAACGGAACATTTGCAGAGGGTGAAGACTTATCGCAAGAAACAAATTTTAATGATTCAGTAAGCATTGAATTTTTAACTGATTTAGTTGAGGGGGATACTGTCAAATTTGTCGTAAAACATTCCAATGTAGGTTTTCTAATGGGGTTAAATGGCTCAATAGAAATAACTGGTAGTAAAGCAATTTTTGAAAGTGGCAGAACATTTGACCTTCAATATGTAATCCCGATTTCATGGTATGTTCGGGATATTATCAGCGACCTGACAACCATTTTCAATTTGGCATGGGAAACCGATGTATTAAATAAAAAGGTATATGCCTACCCAAAAGACGATTATACCATTCGTTACCGGGCAAATAGTACAGGAGCAATAAGCCTAACTACCTTTGACGGCTTCTTTACTGGCTCAAACAAATACGATTTAAACACCCGAGATATTGACGGCTCGGAGTTTGAAATATTAGACGGCTACAAAAGTAGTCAAGTATTGGCTTGGGCAACGGATGATGATACGACAAACAAAGAAGAGGAAAGGAGAGGGGTAAACATTTATTCAGGTGGTTACAACTTCCCAACAGATAGATTTGAAAATGGGGTTGAATTTATTTATACTAAATTCTTTGCTAAAACAATTCATATTAGCGATGTAGCCATAACAAGCGGTGGGGTATATGGAGCGCAAATACCTTTAGTCTTTGGCGATGATTATAACACGGTTACCGATGCCGAGCCAAATTACAACTTAGCCCCTCGTTTGCTTTATTACGCTGGAAGAAGAAGCGGTTTAGACGGATATGTCAGGCTATATGATGAGAATAGTTCAGCATCTTCAGCCTTTGACTTTCCAGCTGCTTTTATGGTTAATTACAACGATCCAAGCGGAGGGGATTTTAACCTTTCTTTTTCCGATGAGGTAACAAATTATTCAAATGTAATGCAAGGGATATTTAAAACATTCCATTTGCAAAGTTACAAGCGAATTGAATTAGGCAAAGTTTACACTACATTTGCAAAGTGGAAGCCAAAGGATATAACCCAGCTTTCATTCAGACGAAAGGGGATTATCGGTTCATCCAACTTTATAATTCAAAGTCTGGAATATAACCCAAAATCAAACAGTCCAGCCAAAACCGTTTTACTTTATGATGAAAAGCCAAACGTTACTGACTTAACCAAAGTATCTAATACGATTACGTTGGCTGGTGCATCCCCACAAACGGGAACGGTTACTGGTTCTGGCAGCGGATTAGTTGGAGCAAATGGACTTGTAATAAATATTCAATTGTCATACAATCCATTCCTTAATTCAAGTACAAACGTATTGGTTTTACCAGTCAATTCAGGAATCACGAACGTATCAAATGTCAATGCCAATGTTATGGTATTCCAGAATGGTCAAAAACTTTTACCAGGTGTTCAGTATAGTATTACAGCGTCAACGGTTACGATTGATACAAATACCCATTATGAAGGTGCAAATTATGAAGTCATTGTTAACGGTGTAACCAAGGGATAATGGACAAAGAGGCATTAGGAAAGAAAATATTTTTGGAATTTTATTCATCATTTATTCTTGATGATGAGATTGAAGCAACTGGTCGGGTATTGTATCTTGCTAAAAAGGCTTCGATAATACATCTTAATTTGATTAAAGGTATCTTGCAGCATGATGAGTATATTGTTAATATGGCGTATCTAAAGGATATAGTCAATAAAATAAATATATAATGGCAGAAAAGGTAATTGGTTTTAAAATACAGATAGAGGGTTTAGCTGGAACAATTGAAACGGCAACCGAACTAAAAAGACAAATTGCTGAAGTCAACAAAGAGTTAAAAAAGGCTTCCAATGTCGATGATATAAAGAAGCTCGAGAAACAACTTATTGACTTAAAAGCAGCCCAATCACTTGTAAATGATGTTACCCGGGAGCAAGTTAAGTTAAGGAAAGAAGAAATATCAGCTAATGACAAAGCCGAAGGAGCATATCGCCGTTTATCAAAAGAATTAAACGACCAACGAAATAGGTATAAGGATTTAGCGGCAGCCGAACAGGATTCAAGTCAGGAAGCAAAAGATCTTTTAGTAAGTATAAACAATCTTGATAAAAAGTTAAAAGGAATTGATGCCACGGTTGGACAATTCCAGAGAAACGTTGGCGGTTATACTGAAGCATTATCCAACTTTTTCCCACGGTTAGGCGGAACGATTGGAAATGTTACAGGGCTTGTTGGCGATTTATCAAGCGGCTTCGCTCAACTTGGGCAAACAACAGGGGTTGCAAACGTTGGATTAGGGGCGGTTGGTTTAGCATTGACAGCTTTCAGTGGCATTAGTGCAATCATTGACGACATTAGCCAATCAGCAAGGGCAATATTTAACCTTAAATTACAACTTGAAAACTTTGGAGTAGCATCTGAAAACTTAGACCAAGTTGCGGTAAGGGCGCAAACCATTGGAGAAATATTTAAGGTTAGTGCGGATGAGGTTGCGGTTGCGGCAAATACATTGGTTAAGGAATTTGGCGTTCCATTTGAAAAGGCTTTTGATACCATTCAAAGCGGATTTTTAAAAGGCGCAAACGCTCAGGGTGAATTTCTAAAGGAACTCAAAGAGTATCCAGCGCAATTTAAAGCGGCAAATATAGGGCTTGAGGAATTTTTAGCGTTGTCCATTGATTCTGCAAAAAGTGGTATATACGACGACAAAGCATTAGACGCGGTAAAAGAATTTGGCTTATCAGTCAGAGAGCAATTAAAAGGAACAAGAGATGCTTTTGTAGCTGCATTTGGTGAAGAATTTACAGATAATTTATTTAACAATTTAAACACGGGCGCAATCACAACTGGTGAGGCGTTAAAACTTGTAACAAAAGAAGTACAAAATACAGGTGTTTCGGGTAAGGAATTACAGGGTTTAATATCTACCGTTTTCCGTGCAGCGGGTGAAGATGCTGGAGAATATGTTTTAACCTTAGGCGACGTTTTAAATAATACGGATAACCTTTTTGTTGCCGAAACCGATTTGCAAAAGCAACTTGAAAGAAATATTAAGGTTACTCAAGACTTGAACGAGGAAACGGCAAAGTATTCTCAGACGGTTATAGATGCTGAAATTTCACGAAAGGAATTTTTAAACGGATTAAAAAGCATTGGTTTATTTATTACAGATACATTTATAGGAATACTAAATGCAGTTGGCAAAAGTTTTTCTGAATTATTTGGAATCAACGAAGAATATGTTAAAAGAGTAAAAGCGGCTCAGGACAGAGCAAGTGAGGAGGATTTTCAAAGACTTGTTAAACAAGGCGTTTTAAAAGCAAGAGAAACAAAAAAGCAAGGTGAGGAAATATTGAAAGTTGGTTCTGAAGCATGGAAGAAAAAAGAAATACAAGAAGAAAAACAAAGAGAAATTGATGCA
>OGWH01000022.1_pt1 | contig 20626 bp, 26 predicted proteins | sample 1575971 | NCBI WGS metagenome assembly OGWH01 (sample SAMN07581554, study PRJEB24739) | freshwater metagenome
AATTGCAACACTCTTTTTTCATTTAAAGATAAGCAATGCAAGCACTACGCTTTGTAAGAAAAATCCAACGCCATTACTGACCATGTATAATCGATCTTGCTGAATAGCCGAACGAATAAAGAATAAGAACAAACCAGACCAGATTAACAATACCATACTGATAGGTGGCAGTAATACTGCATTACCTGCAAGTGCGGCAAGTGTAATTGGTACAGTTGATCCGTGAATTAATACAAGACCAATCCAACCGCAAACTTCACCAAAGGTGTTTACGGTTACAGTCTCAATCTGTTTATACCTTTCCTCGATTCTCTTCCAGAAGGAGTCGGTAGGTTGGTTTAAATTTTTGCCAGAGTCCAGGTTCTCGTCCATACGCTTCAATTTCCCAAGGAGATTCCCAATATTCGTCATCCGTATATTGTTGTTTTTGAAAAGTAACAATGTTGCCTCTTTCATGAAATTTCAGTTCACCTTTAGCGTATTGCTTCACATGAACCATTTCGTGACCTAGCGAGATAAGCATACGCCTGAAACGCTTAGGCCAGTCTAAATTAATCTCAAACTTTTTTGGTCGATTCGTAACTTCGTCATCGACCGGCATAACATCACCCAAATACCCAGTCCTCTTATGATATTCTCCGTGAACGTTGATAACAAGTTCAATAGAGTTTACCATGCGCGGAGTCATGAGTTTATTTGCATAGAATAAGGATGCAAGTTTTACCACTTTTCGTTCGAAAGCGGTAAGTGTCGCACCGTTTTTTGTCCTCAAAGTGATCTTCATATAAACCTCATCTACAAGCAATATGATACATCATCTAGAAGGGTTTGTCAATACTGTAAAAGTATACAGTTGTTTTAACCCAACACTCGGTGGGTATTTAGAATTTTGTGGTTGTTGTCTCTGTAGGAAAACTAAGAGTGATTGTATCGTTTTCATAATATGAAATAGGAGTGCCACTATTCATATTGTCAAAGTTAAATTTGATTACATCAGGTTTGACTGGCAAACCTGTATGTTGTTCAAGTTCGGCAATCAGGTCTTTCATCTGTGCTACGATTTCGGGAATAGTTCTCATACTTTAAATCCTTCAAAGTTACGTGATTGTTTATCTCGTTTACCAAAGTCCGTCTTATCGAATGCCGGACCATCATCTTGTCCACTATCCAGAATGTCGGATTGTGCGGACTGTTCTACGTCATAAAGTCTCATTTTTGCTCTATCAACCCCAATAACGAATCTTTTATTTGTGGTTGGATCATTGTATCGATTCTTCAATTGCTTGACCATAATCTGGTTCAAGTCTTCAAGTTCTTCAGTTGAAATCAACGCAATCATTAAGTCTGCTGTTGCAGGCAAACCAAACGATTCTGAAGTGTCTGTTAGTTCAACGTCTGTGTTTTGATAACCACCGCGAGTTGTTTGTGTCGCAGATACGATTGGTAGATTACACTCAACTGCAAGTCCACGAAGTTCTTCTGCAATACTCTTAATGTAAGTGTAAGAGTTTACGGAAGCACCCATCTTCATACGTGCGCTGGCGCAGATATTCAGATAGTCAATGTAAATGATATCGGGAATGAATTGTCGCTTCAGTTTCAAATCATTCAACAGATGCCTGAAGTGTTGCACGTTTGCACTTGCTGTTGGATATTCTTTGATGATAAGGCGACCAGAAGTCTTTTCTCGAATTCGATCAACCTTTGTCATATAAGTTTCTTTTGGAATGCCTACAAGCCTATCAACTTCAATGTTCATCAAGTTTGCATCGATACGTTCGGCGATACGCTCTTCAGCCATTTCAAGTGTGATATACAAAACATTCTTACCGATTGACAAATTGGCTGCCGCACAATGACACATGAACAATGACTTACCAACGCCAGTGCCAGCAAGAACAATGTTCAAAGACTTTGGTGGTAGTCCATTTTTTGTGATGCGATTGAGATAGTCGAGGTCAAATGGGATTCGCTTTTCGACTTTGTGATAAAAATCGAAACGGCTTTCAGCGTCATCGATAAAATCATGACCAACGTGATGATCAAAAGAAACCGCAAGGGCATCCGACAGAATGGCAGGAATCGCACCTTTGTCCAACTTCTGTTTACCATTTTTATTGTCCAGAATTTGAATCGATTGCATGATGCCATTGTAGATTGCTTTCTCTTGACAAAAGCCTTCAGTAGCATCAATTAACCATTTACTATCATTGATATCTGATACTTCAGTTACAGATTCAATCAGTTCAACTGTCTTCTTATGTTGCTCATCGGTGAGATTGATTTTCTTGTCAATCTCAATTACCAACGCTTCTTTCGTTGGCATGGTGTTATACTTTGTTACATAAGCACCAATCTGTTCAAACAAAAGTTTTTCTGATGATTCTGAAAAGTATTCTGTTTTGATGAATGGCAATACCTTACGGGTATATTCTTCATCCAAGATCAGATGCTTGAGTATCTTTTTTTCCAAGTTCATTATTATATCTCTTCTCCGCTTCAACCAAGGATTGCATTAGAATGTCATTTAGAATTTGACCAAGAGTAGATTCAAAGATATCATTATTCTTTAACTCTTGATGATCGCTAATTATATCATAATCAAACGACATGGTCAATGTTCCATCTGCATTCTCTTCTTCTGGAATATGAATTGAACCGAAATGAAACTCTACATCTTTGTATTCACCAGCAAGAATTTTTACAGTTGCTACAATATCTAGATCACGATACCGAATATCGGTCTCCGTGATCATATAATCTTTATTCATCAACATCTGCGGTTTCCTCTTCTTCGTAAGTGGACTCTGATTCTTGTCCATACAAGAATTCTTTACGACACGCCGCATCGATTTGATCCAGAATTTCTTTAGTGAAATACTTTTCTGGTTCTTCGTTGATGTTCTTGCCGAAGACCTTTACGCCATTCGACAATTCATAGCGAGTAGAAACTTTCTTGATGATGCCATACTTCTCTGCAATGTCTAGTAGCCCATAGTAACGATCCAGACCCTTACTATAAGTAATCTTCACTTCGACAGTTGCGTTTTCTTTTGTCAAACGTGACTTGACAAGTTTTGCTTTGACGATGTTGCCAACAACTTCAGTACCATCTTTGTCTTTCTTCTTCGACAAAAATGCAATAGTTGATGCGGTGTATTTCAGACCAGAACCACCAGACATTTCTTTTGTTGGAATGTATGCACCAACAACATCATAAACGTGATTCGTGACAAGCAAAGGCACACCGATCTTTGCAAGTTTCAAATTAAGAACACGGAAGGTTGCTTTGAGAATAGCCGCCTTTGTCATGTCTTTTGTTTCTTTGCCTTCAGCAGTATCTTCCATTTCTTTAGTAGAAGATAACTGACCCAAAGAATCAAGCACCATCATCATAGGCTTACGCTTTGCTTCAGGTTGCGCCGCATACTTTTCTGCAATCTGCAATGCAGTATGGCGAAACTTCTGAATTGTATCAGGTTCAGAAATGACAACACGCTTGGTATCAACACCTCGCGATTCCATCATAGACTTTGTGACTGCGGCTTCAGTATCAAAGTAAATAACACCGCCCTCAGGATTTGCATCAAGGAATTGTTTTACAATACCAAGCACAAAGAAAGTTTTGCCAGTTGACGATTCACCAGCGAATGCAGTTACCTTGTTATTAGGTACGCCGCCATAGATACTGCCACTAAGCAAAGCATTGAGAGCATACGAACCAGTATCGATACAGCCGCTAAACTCAGCGGATGCTCCACCATCTGCAAGAATTTTTGTATCTTCATCTTTAAGTTGCTCCACTAGATCATTGAAAAAATTACTCATAAATTATCTCCACATAAAATAATATTCATTATAACATCACACCACAGGAAAGTCAATTACATTGAGTCTTGATCTCTATGGTAAATTGTTGTCGCATTAACGATTTCATCCTTGTTCATCGGTATTGGATCGACCGATGTTAAGTCTACCTTCTTTTTCTTTGATTTGAATTCACCCCTCAAATTTTCAGATTCGACTTTTGATTTGATTACCGGCTTTGGCTTGCGTTCTTGTTGTATTGAATAGTTTGCGGCAATTACTAATAAGACTGCAAGAGGGTCAAATACAATAATCAGCAGAATGATTACCCATCTAACTGCGGCATCAAAGTGATTCTGTGCTTCTTCTTTTCCGTAGATAAGTTCTGCAATGTATTTAAGCGGTCCTACTTCTGCTTCAACCTTTCGAACCTCTGTAGCGAGTGGTTGTCTATCTTCATTGAGTTGAGCAATAAGTTTCTGTTGGGCTTCGTTTTCGTTAGCGATACGATTCCTCTCTGTTTTCTGAGAAATACGCAAGGCATTTGATCTTCTGGCACCTTCTTCTGAAGTGCTACGTGCCATAATCTGGTCCACACTTTCATCCAACTGTTTAAGTGTCTTACGGTTTGCATCGATAGTCTCCTTTGCCACACGAATTTTATCATCAATAATTTCTAACTTAGCCGATACAGCACCAGTAGATGCAGTTTGATCTAGGTGTGCTTTAGACAAGAATCCAAAGATGCCAAGCGATGTGATGATCATGAGAATCACAATCGCACTTGTGAAATAATACTTCAGCAGTTTAGGCGCTTCTTTCCAGTTCTTGTATAACCAAGACGCAACAACAAGTTTGGATGCTTCAAGAGATGCACCCATGATTGCAATTGGTATAGGTGCTGAAGCAAAGATTGCTATAAGACCTATAACAGAATAGTAAGCGGCAATTCCTGACACGGCTAACGCACATGCCAGCGTCATTAACGCAAATAACATTTTACCCCCTCGTCAGAGACAAAACTTTATCTATTTGTTCCTGCAATTTTTCTTTACGATTAGGCCAGTAAATATATTCTTTGTCAGGATTTTTCATGAGGTTAACTAAAAGCGGCATGATCAACTGTTCCAGTTGAACTAGTTTGGACTTCACCTCTTCTTGCAGTTTGTCTCTTTCTGCATCAAGTCCTAACTTGCCTTCATTATATAAATTCAGAATAGTATCAATCTTTTCTTCAAGGCGTTGAACACCTTCTACAGATTGTGTTACTGTTTCGCGAATGACTGTAGTTTCAAGTGTGTCTGTATTAACTGTTTGCTTTACTTCAGTTTCATCTACAGCACTAAAGCCAAAGTCATCTTCTTTGCGAAATAGTAAATATTCTTGCGGTATTGTTCTATTTGTCATAAGAAAAAACTCTCCAATGTTGATTTCTTTTCGGTAGTCCAGTTCATCGTATTGACAATAACTCGCAACGGTTCTAGATACGCCTTTTCGAATTGTGTATCATAATCGATATACTTTTCGAGTTCAAATTCTTTAGGCAATACACTCAGCACCGACAATACGTTTTCTTGGACTGGATTCGGAACCTTCATGTAGCAGAATTTAATCTTGTCGCCGTCACGAATCTCTTGGTACTTCTTGTTCAACTTTTTCTTTTGCAACAAAGAGTTAAACACAATAGCACCTCGCACATGAATTGGTGTTCCTTTGTTATAAAGTTCCAGTGAATTCATATATTTAGTCATGTCAGAAATGCCTCTAGGGAAAGCAATGTCTTCGAATGGCATCGTCTTGAATTCTTCGCGAAACTCATCAACAAAGGCATGAAATTCTTCTTGTGTGCCTTCCATGACAAGACTCAACGCTTCTTTAATTTTTTTACGACATGCCATTGGAGTAGAAGACTTAACCGCTTCGATGCCAGACATTTTAAGTTTAGGCTTTTCGTAACGAACACCTTCGGAGTCCCATACGTTTAGAATGTAACGCTTCTTCGCAGTCCAGATGCCTTTGTCTGCGATAACTTCTCGCTTCATAAACATCTTTTGTGCGTATGCGTTCATCTTCTCCGCAAGTTCTTCAAACGAACGATCAATGAACGGTTCGATCTTTTCTGCACATGCTTTGTCGATAAAGTCAACAATTTTCTCTTTCGGTGTATTCTTCGATCCGTAGACCATATCCACCAGCGGACCAAGATGTAAGTATACAGAGTCCGTATCTGACGCGATAACATAATCAACCTCACTTGTCTTCAGTAATTTATTCATGTATTGATTTAACTTCACACCAATCCAACGAATGCTTAACTGTCCAGAGAGGGTAATGCCTTCTGCTTGGCGAATATCAAAGAATCTGAAGTATTGGTTGCCAAGCGCACCATAAGCGGAGTTGAGTTGAATCTTCTTCGCCATTTGGATGTTCTTGTATTTCGAAATCTGCTTTTCGATTTCATATCGTTGCGCTTTGTCTTTTGTCTTCTCAAGTTCTTTTTGCGCTTCGATCATTTTCTTTTTGTATAACACGCGGTCATCATACATGCGTTCCATTATTGCTGGAAGAAAACCTTGAACGTCTTTGCGAAAGTATTGACCGTTTGCAGTCATACAATATTCACCGTTGTGTTCAATTTCGCTGTTCAGCAAATCATCAACAGTAACTTGTTTACGCATACCAGATACAATGGTGTCAGGCGATACGTTGTATTGCATAATCAAGTGTGGATACAGACTGTTCAAGTCAAACGATACGACCCAATCATACTTACCAGGCACAGGCTCTTTTACATAAGCGCCAGCATATTGTTCGTCTTTTGGTGTTCGAACGTTTTGAGGAACGACAATGTTGTTTGCAATCAAATGATTGTGAATCAGAGTATCCCACATTCGTACCTGCGTGAACACATCAGTTAGGTTCACCTTCGCGTCATATGCGAGTGCAAGCACCATGTCGATGAATTTCATTTTTTCATCGAGGCGGTCGACAAGTTCCACATCTTTGATGTTATATTCAATAAACTTTTGATAGTCGAGTTTATAGAGTTGGTGTAGGCTTTCATATTCGGAGTAATCTAATTTTTGTTCACCAAGTTCAATGCTTGCGATTGTATCAAGGCGATAGTTTTCTTGCTGTGTGTATGTAAATTTCTTGTATAGTTCTAGATAGTCGAGAATGGCAATACCAACAAGGTCAAATGCAGTTTGTTGTTTGTTGTGAATCGTGGTTGTTCGTTCACCAATCTTGCGCCATGGGGAAAGTTTCTTTGCAACATCTTCATCGAACAAACGGCAGATGCGATTGTAGATATATGGAATATCAAAGAACTGAATGTTCCAACCAGTCACAACATCCACATCGATTGACTGCCACAAGTCTAGAAACTTTGTGATGAGTTGATTTTCATCTCTGCACTTTGTATATGTTACATCGGTGCGAGTATTGTTGAAGTCACCACAACCAAGCACATAAGAATGTCCATTTGTTTTAATGGTGATTGCAGTAATAGGCTCTGATGCATGTTCGGGTTCAGGGAAACCATTCTCAGAGCCAACCTCAATATCGATGTTTGCAATTCGTAGCAGAGTTGGATCGTAATCTATTTTGCCAGGATATGCTTCGTTGATATACACATAAGGAAAGTTTGTCGAGCCATAGATTTTAAAATTATCTACTGACTCATACTGTTTGATGAATTCTGTTGCATCACGCAAAGACCCCATTTGAGTAGGCGCAACATAATAACCATCTAGAGTTTTATACTCTGTGGGTTTCTGTGATGGAAGATAGAGTGTTGGATTGTAATCAATCTTTTCTGCAAATCTCTTGCCGTTGCGATAGCCACGAACAAGAATATTATTTCCATGCCGAGTAAAATGGGTATAAAATTTCATCAAGTAATAATCTTTTGTTTTGGTGGGACTACAATGCCTGTTCCGTAAATCTCATTATACTTGTTTTTGATTTCAATTGCAACTGAAACATCGTAAATAATATGATCTCTACTAATTTCTACCACCTTTTGGTCGGAGAAAATTAACATAGGTTGCATTTGCAGATTTGCTTTACCATTTGGACCCATTGCGATGCCCAATAAGCATGGATGTTCAATTCGATATACAGTACCAAGTTTCTCAACAATGTCGCCTACAATTTCTTCTCCAGTAGACAACTTAACAATTCTAAGTTCACTCATAATAATCTCCATTAAAAATGGGGGCATTGCGCCCCCACGAATTACTTAAACTTCTCAGGATAGTTTAATCGTTCCCATTCTTCATCTGTTACTGGCCACCAATTCATATCTGTTTCTCCTTAAACTTGAGTTCTTCTTCTCTAGTTTTTAGATCGACATGATCCATAGTCCTAACCAGATGACGATTAGCATTATATTGTTTAGCCGCTATAATGCCTTCTAGAATTCCTGAAAGAATATTTTTTATTGTTTTTAGCATGATAACACCATATTAAAGTTCAGGTGTATATGGTTCTGCTAAAAATTCTTTCTTAGATTTCTTAGAAGTGCCTTCGGTTTCTTTTACTTCAATTTTCTTTGGCTTCTTGTGTTCAGGAATGATTCGCTCAAGTGCAATCTTAAGCATACCATTTACAAGTGCCGCATCGGAAATTTCAATTTGATCATTCAATGCGAATGTGCGAGTGAATGCACGATTTGCAATTCCTTTGAACAAGAAATTATCGCTATCATCTTTTGCATTTCCAGAAACAATAAGTTTATTGTCATCTAGTGTAATATCGATTTCTTGTTTTCCAAAACCAGCAACCGCAAGTTCAATAACGTAAGTATTGTCGCCAGTCTTACGAATATTGTATGGGGGATAGTTAGGAATGTTTTTAGTCAAGTCATCATGAAGTTGTGCAATCTTATTAAAATGCTCATCGAATCCAACAAAGAATTTGTCGAAATCTTTCAGTTGATCATTACTAAAAAATGTGGGAATGAATTTATTTACCATTTTTTTCTCCTTATTACTTGGTTGCAAATGCTTTCTTAGCATCGAAAGTGTATGCGGCTGTGCCGATAGTGGTGAAGAAATTAAAAGTTTCTTGACCAACTTTCTTTGCGAAAGATGCTTGTGCGTCAATGTAAGTTTGGAGTGGTTTTGCAAGTTCTTCGTTAGAAACAAATGTTTTAACGAATTGCGTTTTTGCGCCTTGAATGGTATCAACGGCTGTATTGAAAATTTGAATCATAGTTTTTCTCCTATTAAGCGAGTTAAATTAAAGTTCGCTACCCCGAAGGCATAGCAATCCTGCTTACTGAATACAGGGACACCATATCGTTGTGCCAGCGTTAGACGCTCCTAAGGTAGTAGAGTCTTTACGTTCCCATCCCGAGGGATAAGTTTATTTATACGCAAACGTATGCTTGAGAGCCGTCAATTGCACGGCGAGATACAAAATAAGTTGTGTTTCCTTCAGTATTCATTGCCTTGCGAATACGAAGACCTGCTTGACGAAGGTCGCTCATACGTGCGCGAAGGTTCTTGATACCGAAAAGTGCGCTTGCCTGTGGGGCAGAAATGCCACGACCAGTACCACGCAGATAAGAAACCAGAAGTTGGTTTTGGGTTTTGTTGGAATTTACGAAAGCCATAAGTTTTACCTCATATTAAAGTTCAAAAATTGCTAAGAAGGTCTTAGCGCCCATACTCCTTCCGGAGATTCTGTATATTATATCAAATATCTATATTGATGTCAAACTTTCAATGTTGCTTTAAGCATCCATGAATGTTTGAGAAACGCATCTTGACGTTCTGCCAGCAAGTTGCTATATCCATGTTGCATATTCTCTTCGGCAAGATGATATGCGTCCATGATACTATTCAGCACAATGGTAATATCATTATTGAGTCTACGAACCATTTCTATGGCAGTTGGAACATTCTGCTCATCTTCAATTTGCGACAGTTCTGCAAATCTAGAAAAACTTCCTGGTGCGTAAGAATCCATTGCGCGAATCTCTTCGGCAAGTCTATCAACGACACCACCAACTTCTTCATAGATATTACCGAACAGTTTATGATATTCGAAAAAATCTGGACCAGTTACGTTCCAATGATAGTTTTGTGCCTTCACGTAAAATGCGTAATGATTGGCTAAAACAACTTTTGCCGCGTTGACTAATTCTTCGCTCATTGAATTTCCTTTTTCTTGCCAATGTTATATTTTGTAACCAATTGCCACTCGTCTTTTTCTTTGTGTGAAATGATCTTAATCTGAGACAGCGGTGCTATCGGTTGTTCTGATCTATTCTTATTTACCAATTCAACAAGTCCCCATTCTGCTAACAGATTGGCAATCGTATTTCTACGTCCCAAATCATTGTCTTCAAAATCTGTATTCTTTCCATCAAGTGCGAATAGTTCTTTGAAATGAACAATATAATACTTTCCGCGCTTGTGCAGAATATGACAGGATTGGTACAGGGTCTTGTCTTTACGTGATGCGACACCAATTCTAGTAAGTGTTTCTTTAACCTTTAAGAAGTCATCTTCATTTTTAAGTCTAACTTCAAGCAAATCTTCAATGTCAATTGCCATTATTTTTCTCCTTTGTTTTCAAGCCACCTTTTTGTAGTTTTTCTTTTATGGTGTTGAGTTGGTCAGGAGATATCAGATGCGCTACTTGCTTAGCCTTTGGATAACTGTAGTTAAAGTATTCAGAAATAACCTTGATATCTTCAATCAACTCATTTTTCAACCACTTGCTATATCGCTTTCGCGGTCTGACACTATTTAGTAAATAGGCAAATTGAGGTTTATTATCAAGGGTACTTAAACGATTCATCTCATTCGCATAGAGAACCGTATCGGGAAAGAACGAAAGTCCTTTGTTTACAATGAATGCTGTATAAGCCTTTTCAGATAGTTCGTCATTCTCGGAATCTGTCATCAAGTCTTTTTTAGATTCATTGATTGCTTTCAAAAAGTCAAATGGAGTCATTTTTTCATAAACTTTAATAGCGTGTTAGAAGTATCGTGTCTATATTGCTTAAAATGAACGGGAAGTCCAATAGCCTTCATTATATCATTTAGATACACTTCTTGCAAATTTTCAAGTCTATCTTTATATGACTTAATTCTAATTGGAGTAGAAACTGCATAGTCCGAAGGATACGTAATCAATTCACACTCTCCCATACAAACTTTATGTGCCATCAATCCGTCTCCATGAGACTTCACATAAGGAGAAATTTTTTCCTTTGATATTACGGCAGATGATATTTCATCAACTACCATAACAAAATCAGAATATTTTGGAGGAAGATTAACGTGAGTATTGGTGTTTCTACTATTTAAAAGAATAATAGAATTTATATTATCTCTTTTTGATCCAGTTCTTTTATGAATGCCGTATGATATAAATTTCATTTCAAGATGAACGTTAAACTTAGTATAGTAAAAGTCCCTTCCTTCTTCATCTATGTATTTCAGAATACCATAACTAAATTTTTCTACTGCTCTCTCTAAAAGATCGCTTTTTTGGAATCGGTCTTTTCTATTGTTTAGAGATGATCCAATATGAATAATTAGTGAATTTAATGCAGGCCAATTAATATCAGTTCTAAGAGAATCTGCTATTTCCTTAGTTGAAATTTTTTTCATAATCAAAACTTTTCAATTTAAAATGTCGGTTTTCGCACTCTCCAACAATGACTTCAAAATCATGACTCACCAAATCATCAGTAGTAAATCCTGCGCCGTTATAGTTGCCGAGAGTTCCCCACTCGGTTTGATCAACATAACACTTTGCTAGGAAAAAATCCATAGTCTTGGGAAACAAGGTTTCTCTTTCTGATAGATGCCACATGATAAACATGTATGTAGCATCAACTTTGGAGATTACATTGCCAGTCCATGTGATCTTTCTACTGATCGGATTGTTATATACATTTGTTGTTTTGATTTCACAAATCTCATTATCAAATCTCAAGTCTGGTTGTTTATCAGTCAAAGCATTTTGACATGTAACACCAATTGAATTAAAGTATTCTGCGGCACAGATTTCAAAGAAATGTGAAATGAGAGTAGATTTCACTCTACGCAAAACAACAAGAGGCAAAACAATCTTTGCTCTCTGCGTAACTAGTTCACAGATTTTGTTCCAATGTTCTGGAGAGTAGATATCACTTGAATTCACAATCAGCCATCACTTCCGTCAAGAATGAAACGAAATTGATTTCTTGATCAACTACGAATGCAGACTTGTATTGATACTCGCCTAGAAGAATGACCATTTGAGGTACACTCTTCGTTGCAAGATATTCGTGACAGCCATCAAAGATTCTACGGAACAAAACGTTAGGTTCGTTATCAAGATTGTCATTGACCCACTTACGCATACTAGTGAAGTCTCGCTCTTTCAACATCTTAATAAGAGACTTTGTGTTGTCTTCGGTTAGATTCGAGAGAAGACCAGCATCAATCTTACCTGTAGCGGAGTAACGTTGAAGTTCATTCAGAACCCTGCGCCAGTCAGGGAAATACTTCATGATAACTTCTGCGACAACCTTTTGGTCGAATTCTACCTTCTCAGTTTCAAGAATGCCTGTCACTCGCTTCATGAATTGTGCGGCGAGTTTTGGCTTGTCTTTACTGTTTATCTTAAATGGTACAACGGAACACCTACTGTGGAGAGGGGCGATGATACGATTAAGAAAATTGCAAGTGAGGATAAAACCACAATTAGCAGAAAACTCTTCCATGAAGTTCCGTAATGCGGGTTGAGTAGATTGAGGATTAAGGTAATCAGCCTCATCAAGAATGACATATTTTCGACCACCAGAGAATGAAACGGTTGAGGCAAAGTTTTTAATTTCATTTCGTAGGGTGTCGATGTTGCCGTTCATCGAACCGTTAATTACAATGTAAGAACAATCAAGTTCTTCAAGCATTGCCTTCGCCACAGTAGTCTTGCCTACGCCAGGACCACCAGTCAAAATAAGATTTGGAACATTCTTGTTGTTCACAAATTCTTGAAATGTCGCCTTCAAGTCCGCTGGAAGAATAGTGTCTTCAACAGTTTTGGGACGATACTTTTCTACCCACAAAAAATCTTGTAGCATTCATCACCTCACAATAACATAATAATGATATTCTAACATATTGCATGTTAGAATGCAAATTTGGTGTTAGACGTTTGATGGATCACAAAACGTAGGATCACACCATGGATCAAATGCAACTTTAAGGTCCAGTCACAGTTTCGTAGATTGTTTCCAAATCTTCTTGCTCAGTTTTCACTTCAGCGAAATTCTGCTTATGAAAGATTTTAGCAACCTTGCGCGTATACTTCTTAGGCAGTTCAAATTTATCTTCTACATCTTGTAGAATTTCTTTGATCAGACTACGTTCGGCTTCAATGCGAGTAAGAGAATTGGAAATCTCCTCAAGCGCACCACGAATCTTTTTGCGATCATCTGGTGATGAAGGAATAATTACATTACTCATGATTAACCCTCATACTTAGAACCAGACTCAAGCGCAACCCAATATTCAATGGGGTCCTTTTCGTGCTTGAAGTGTGCAAAGCCTTTTGATGAAATGGAAACATCGTAGTTGCCAGTTACCATCTTAAGATTTTCTGTAGCAAAGATCATCTTGAAGTTCGCTTCAGTTTCGCCAACCTTGATAGAAAAATTATCCGATTCATCATTCTTCACATCTAATGTGGAGATTGAAATGTTCTTGCCATCGCCAACTACTGCAATGTTAGGGAGTCCCAAAATGCCCGAGAGTTTCAAAACCTGATTGAAGTCTTCCTTCGTGAGTTTGAAATTCACTTCGGCGTTTTCAATTTTAAGTTCTTTGTTGGGAGGCGCGACAATCATAGATTCATCGGACAGACCGTATGTGGTTTTCGATGAACCGGATTTCACGGTTAGATTTTTCTTCTCTGCATTGATAGCAATCTCAGGAGAATCCAGAGAGGTAATCAAAGCAAGAAAACGATTCAGATCATAGATTACAAATTCTGAATCAAAGTTCTCTGCGACAGTTGCCTTCGCAAGAACGTTTTGTTGTTTGGAGATTGTTCGAATTGTAGAACCTGCCTTAATCTGAATACCAGAATTAATTGTAGCAAAGTTCTTCAACAGACCGACAGTATTTTCACTTAGTTTCATTTTTCACCTCATTCAAATCATGAACATGTAGCATAATTATAGCATAATGCAAAACTTTTAGCAAGTCTTTACGATTCTTGCCTTCTTTCTTTCCGTAGCGTTGTGCATACTTCAGAATATTTCCGATACAGAATCCTTCACCATGTCCACCATCGATGATGAATTCTGTAGCCTGAAATTTGTTTTGAGAATAGTGTTGACCGTAGGTGGAATCAATGTATTGCTTAATTTCGTCAAGCAGTTTGTCTTCATTATAACGATAGCCAATCATTCTTATCCTTTATTTCTTCTTTGTCTTTTTCACTTCGGTTGGTTTAACAATTGGCTTAACATCACCGTTAACTGCAATGCCTCGCTTGACAACATCTTGTCCTGCTGTAGGTGATGCACCAATTGCCGCAAGTGCTTGTAGAGAACCACCAAAGATATATGCGCCTGCGTGTTTCAGACGAATCCAAGGAAGCAACCAAACTTTAAGTCCTGCCTTACGCGACCATTGACAGAACATATAATCTTCGGATAGATAACGTTTAGAATCTGGATCGATAGGGCAATCAAAGTATGCGCTGATTTCGCGAGAGCCATCAAAGTGTGTGGTGCGAACATGATCAGGCTTATATCGTTGTTGTGGATATGCTTGATCAAACTTCTCAAAAGTGGTACGCTTAATCAACATGAAACCGGTGCCGCCTTCTTTCACTTCGACAGGTTCATCAATGCGGAATTGTGTAATGCCTTCCGCGGGATTGAAAACATAATCACCAACGAACTCTTCGAGAACGTTTGGATTCTTATCTGCATAACCCTTGTCTACTGCGAGTTTGATTTTCTCCCAAGAGATTGCTTTCTTTGGATATGGACCGCAAATAACATCCATGTCATCGCGAGTAACTGCAAAGTGAGACATTACAAGAACATCTTGTGCCTCGAATTGAATATCACTATCGATAAACAATAGATAATCATAACCGCTTCGCATGAATTCATCGGCTAGATAATTTCGCGCACGTTGCACTAGCGATTCATTGAAGATAAAAAATAGTTTTGCTTCAATGCCATACTTGGTACAAAGAATCATCAAGTCTGAAATTGCCTTTGTGTATGCGCCATGACATTGCCCACCATACATTGGCGTTGCAATAAACAGTTTCTTTGTGCGAAGTTGTGCTAGATCAAGTTCAAATTTCATTATATCTCCATAATTAATGAGTTGTGATACATTTATATATAACGAAAGAGGTCGCGATGCGACCTCTTTTTTCAGAGAGTTATTTATTTAGAATGGGATTTCATTACTGGAATCTTCTTCGGTTTTCACTTCGGCAGAAACCGCATTCGGATCAATACCAGCATCAATCTTGGTATACAGATCAAGGAATGAAGTCTTTGTTTCGCCATCGAAACGATTGATACAGTATTGAATTGCATCCATCTTATCGTTGAAGATAGTATATGCTTCAGCAATGTGAACAAGACGGCGAGTGGAAATGATTTCATCAATCGCACCTTCTTCGAAAGTCTTACGAATGATATCAGCCCACTTCACAAGATTTTCAGCAAACGCCTTATCTTGAATGCCAAGGCTATCAAACATCTTGGATAGAATCTTAGTCTCTACCTTAGTGTCAGGATATTCTTGTTCAACAGTAATCGGAAAACGCTCAAGGAATGCGTCATCAAGAATCGTAGCCGCCATGTAGCGACCAGTCTCATCACCCTTACCCTTAGTGTTTGCGGTAGCAACCACGTTGAAACCCTTCGCAGGTTCAACATATTCACCAGTCTTCTTAATCAGGACACCCTTACCTTCAAGGATACCTTGCAAGCACATAAGTTTGTTAGAGCCACGGTCGATTTCATCAAGCACAAGAACCGAACCGCGCTTCATAGCCTGAATGACAGGACCATCGAACCACTTAGTCTCACCATCAATCAGACGGAAGCCACCAATCAAATCATCTTCATCAGTCTCAGGTGAAATGTTCACGCGGAGAAATTCGCGCTTAGTTTGGGCACAGGCTTGTTCGACCATGAAAGTCTTGCCGTTGCCAGAGAGACCAGAAACGAACGTAGGATAAAAACGTTGACTGGCGATAATCGCCTTCATCTTGTCAAAGAATCCAAAAGGCACATACAGACTATTCACCTTAGGAATAATCGCACCTTCTTCAACACGGCTAACAGAGGAGATTTTTACAGAAGCCTTCACTTCTGCGACAGGAGTTTGCTTAGGCATTTCAATCACTTTAGCAGAAACGCCATTCAAGTTGACGTTAAATTCATCAAGCGGTAGTTGATAAGTACCGCGACCAACACGATATTTATCAGATTCAAGCCAGAAGTGCCGACCGAAACCTTCTTCGGCAAGGGACACAATTTGCTGGCGGGTCACGGTAGCACCGAAACGGTTGGCGGCTTCAGTCAGAAACGCAACTTTTTGTTCACGGCTAATCATCACAAAGTTCCTTTCAAGGGGTATAAATCAATCACTCAACAGAATACATTATACACGGTAAGTGGAGGAAAGTCAAGCAATTTCCTCAATCACCTTTGAGAGCAGGACACGGTTTGTCAAGCGGTTTTTATTCATCTTGAGAAACGCACCCTTAAGTTTGCGGGCACTAACATTAGTGTTGTTTTCACCCAACAGATCATCCAAGTCTTCATCTTCTACCGAAAGATCACTACCGCCAGGGATCAAGAAATATTGATCATAGCCATAGTTACCGATGGAGTAAAACTTCTCCAACTTGAATTTCGCAAACGCATCATTTGAAGTCATAGTCTTGAATCGGGTTAGTGCAGTATCAAAGTGGCGGCGACCCTTACTGATAATGTAGAAACCGATCAGATTACATCCAGTCTTGTCCTTCAAGATTTCGAGAAGAGTTGGAGTAATACCAGAATCACTTACACGATACTTCTTACAGGTTTCTTTGTCTTCAAGATACGAAACACTTCGATAAGTGGAGGAACCAATACGAATCGTGCCATACTTTTCGCCTGAGGTCCACATTGTGTCACTATCTTCACCGTCAGTCATGAACATAACATCAACGATTTCAGCCTTGTAAGACTTGCGGAAGTTATTCACGATACTTGATGCGGCAAGAATACACTGGTTCAGAGGTGTGCCACCAAGACCGAAACGCTCTTCAATGTAACCACGCTTGTAGTAGTTGCCAATCAACTCACCATAATTCAACAAGTCATTTGCCATACGGCGATATTCACTTGTCTTCATGCGGCTAGAGAACAGGTTCAGTAGATTCCAATTTCCATCCAGTTCAAGTGTGCCAGACACATTCGTTACATTAGGTGCCTTAGGCTTCAACAAGCCATACTGATCATACTCATTAATCTGATATTGCGTAGAGAATGCATACACTTCGAAAGGCACATTCACTTTACGGCAGAACGTAGTCATGGTAATCAACTGCTCAATGGTACCTTTCATGTTGTCACTCATGGAACCAGACCAGTCAAGGAACATAATAACACCGTGGTTCTTACCAGCGGCTACTGAACCAACCTTGCGGAAGATATCGTCATTGAATTTGTAAGTGTGCAACTTATTTGTGTCAAGCACACCAGTATCAGAGACAGTCACACGGCGCAATTCAGCCGCTTTCTTTTTCATTTCGAATTCTTTGACAAGGTATGCAATTGCATTCTTATTCTTGCCTTCGAATTCTGTAATCAGATTGAACTTGTATTCCTTGTCAACAATAATATCACTAGTCAAAATCTTGCCGAGAATTTTTTTGTAATTCACGATCAAGTTATTGTGATTGAATTGACTAGCAGACGGCATAGAACCAACCATCAATTCTTTTTGTTCAGTCAGAGACTTGAGAGCCTTTTCGAGATTTTCATCCGTAGCGGCTTTCACTTCATCATACTGTTTCAATTCGGCTGGATCGCGATACTCTGGTTCTTGGCGACCATGAGAGAATCCATCTTCATAGTCATCACCGTCATCGCCTTCATCACTAGAATCGGCATCATCAACATCATTCGGATTCTGATAATCAAAATCATCATTTGAATTGTTGAAAGGATCATCATAGTCATCGGAGAATTCATCATCGAATTCGCCTGCTTCGACCTTAGCCTGAAACTCTTCCATAGCCTCTTGGCGCTTGTCTTCCAATTCTTGCTTGCAGTAGTCATACAATTCTTTGCATACTGCAATTACATCATTGAACGAATCGCAAGCCTCAACTTTTTTTACAAGTGCAGTTTCAACTTCATTGAACTTAACAGGGAAGAAAGGACCAATCTTGAAGTGCAAATTGATCCTGTCAATCAATAGCATCTTGGAAATATCTTTGCCATTGACTTCAAAAAAATCACGGGCGATAAATTCTTGATAGCCTTTAGAGAATGAACGCTTAAGACCAGGATAACGGTCTTTGATACGGCGCTCAATACGCGCATCTTCGACCACGTTTAGAAAAGTCTTGAAGCCTTTGCCATAACCTTGTAGTTCCTTGTCGCCATATTCTACAGGCGTATCAAGTGCATGACCAACCTCATGACCGATCATCAGGTCAGTCATTTCGGGTGTAAGATCATTCCAAATGGGAAGGGTTAGTGTGCGGGTTGCTACATTGAACGCCGCGGTTTGAGCCTTGCGATATTCTACAGTAATGTTTTCTGTAGCGAGAAGTTTCGCAAGGTTGGATTTTGAATTCTGAAAATTATCCATGTGTTCCTCAATCAGTATGTATGTATTCTAGCACAACCGATTGGTAATGTCAAGCATAAGCCGCTTTGACTGCTTCATCAATCATAGCAATGCGTGACAAAAGTTTTTCTTTCGCTTCGCCAGTTTCGGAATCTGACATTTCTTGAAGAATCATTCGCTCTTCCATCATGTTGCCAACATCGGCACCCATGTATGGGTTAGCAGGTTTTGCTTTGGGGGTAAAAGTGGAAGGTTGCTTCCATTGAATCTTGCCGTAGAACCAGCCAGGTACAGTTACTTGCACCTGATAGTCTTTGCCAATGAAACGAACACTTGCAACAGTAAGAGGCATCCATGCCTCTTGATTGGTTTCGGTGTTCAAAAACAGAATAGCCTTAGCGGTCTTCGCTTTTGACACTCCGCGCATTGTCCATAATGAAACAGTCTGACCCATAGTGACCTCTCTCAACTCAACATAGTCTATTATACGCTGATTGGAGAGAATGTCAAGCACTATTTTTTGTTAGTTGCGAAAAAACAACGAAAAAATTGCTTAAAAATCAACAACTTAGAGAGGTTTAGATGGGTTTTTGTCTACTTTTTGATGTTTTTCACTACATTGTATGCAAATCGCCTGAACATGACCTTTTTTTGATGCTATATCCAAGTCTTTTCGATGGAAAAAGTCTCCGTTCGATGGTTTGTCTTTCTTACACTTGGGACAGAAAAGTTTTTTCATGGCTTGTAGAATACAAAAATGGGTTCATACTTCAACCACATACCATTGACCTTGCAAAAATTCTTCGCTTTGGGTAATCCGGTATCAGGGTCGATGCGGTTGCCTCCTGGCATCTGCGCCAGCGACATTTTTAACACACCTTTATATATCATACCAAGAGATTCTAGAATATCTCTGCTATCTTGTTCGAGAGGCAACATGTCAGCACCAAACTTTGCATCAGCAATGTTCCAAAGTAAGTATCTGTCATTACGCAACCACTCAACCGCAGTCTCTAATGTTGGACGTAGAAAGCCTTCGCGCCATGCATCATAGCCTGTAAACTTTTTATACGATTGTGTTGGGTCTTCACTATACGCTTCCTTAGCAAAATAGGGAGGACTAGTGAATACCATGTCTAACTTGCCTTTGTATTCTTGGAATCGCTCGTCTTCTCTAATGACTTCAGAACCCAATTGATATACATCGAAAGTATGGGCGCTTTCAAACAATACTCCAGAGTTCTTTGAGGCATTGAAGAAATTAGCCAGATCGGCATACTTAGTAGAAGTATCACCACTATCGCTCCTAATAGTGTGATCAGTATTAGGATCAGTACCAACATAATGTAGGGGAGTGCTACTACGGACAGACATAGCACCGAGAATACGACCGCCCCAACCACTAGAGGGATCGTAAACCACAATTCTATCTTGTCCTTGAATGTGCTTTGTGAATTTTTCATAAAGATACTTTGCAGTCAATGGAGGAAAGTTTACTGCGTATTGACACCACGATACGCGAAATGCTTTGAAGCCAAGAGGAAAAATTTTCTGACCCATCTTGTAAATGCGAATGCGATACTTTGATTGCTTGGCTTGAATGTTTTTGATTGTGTGTTCTTTGCACAGAGATAAGTCTGCAATCTCAAGATACTTTGCATTCTTCAAGTCTTCATTGTAACCTGTATATTCTTCTTCATCATCACGCGATTCTACCCAATAGTCATAGCCATATTCGCGCAGGTTCATTTGTTCAAAATATTGAACAAATTCATCACCAGTCTTGAATTTCTTTTTATGACTGCCGATAGTAATTACTTCACCAACTTTGATTGTGTTTGAGTAGTGATAAAAAGAGTCACGCTTATAATGACGCTTTGCATACTTTAGAGTCTTCTCTAAAAGATCATCACGAACAAAGTGGTCATAGATTGAAAGTCCATCATCGTTCTTAGTGTAGTTGATGCGAGTCTTCATCA
>OGWH01000023.1_pt1 | contig 19800 bp, 24 predicted proteins | sample 1575971 | NCBI WGS metagenome assembly OGWH01 (sample SAMN07581554, study PRJEB24739) | freshwater metagenome
TTCCCAGTCACGATATAGGGTACAAAACGTTCGATGGAATTATCGATGAGAGTTATGATAATATCGTTGATGAAACCGAACGTTTATTGGCTATAGTTAAAGAAATTAAAAGGTTATCTTCATTAACACCAGAACAAGTAACTGAGTTCAATACTAAAATAAAAGATATCGTTGACCACAATCAAAACGTTTTAATTACTAAGAAAAATTTTATAGAATAAGAAAGCCCCTTTCGGGGCTTTCATTATCGGGTATCGTTTCCGTCTTTATCTTTAAATTCACTGTCAGAAAGATCCTTGAGGTCTTGCATCAATTCTTTAACTTTGCTAAATACCTGATATGAAAAAACGCTTGAAAAAAGCCGAGGTTTCTTACTTGATCTATACAGGTATTCCTAAAGTTCTAAAGCAGAAATATTCAAATTTAGAGTTTCTTGAAGATTGCAACGGAATCGTAATATACCGTTTAAAGCGTATGTGCAAAAATCCAGAAAATCAAGAGATTCTGAATAGAGCCAGATCCGGAGAAATAATCTTAGGAATCTACACATCTGATGAGGCTTGCCGAAAATTTGTAGATAACATATACAGAGATTTAGTGATCGATCAGGATATCCCTGAATCTCAAATTATGATGATAGGATCCTGTATCAGTTATAAAGATTACATATTTTCCGTAGCAGAAAAATTAAACAGAAAGCCTATTAGATTAGAATTTTATGACATATTTGAACCAATGACAAAAAAACTATGGCTACAGCATATAACAGGATTAGAACTAGAAAAAATAAAAGATGATTTATATTATCCATTTAAATCAGGATTGAATAAAGAAAAAAATAATAAGAAATTTATCTTTCAAAATAGTAGATGGAGAAAGCATAGGGTAAGTGTACTATGTATGTTACATGCTATGGGTCTAACAGAGCATGGATATATAAGTTTTTCCGAGGCTCCTAAAAATGCTATCGAAAAATATTATAATCAAGAAAATTCCTGGGAAAGCACCTTTAAAGGTGTTTGTGATTTTTTCCAAGATGGAGAACTGCAAACAATATTGCGATCAGGATTCGATGTTAAAAAAGAACTACCTTTAATTTTAGATACGACCAACTTCCATGAAAATCTAACTTTTGACAGTTCCTATAGAGCGCAACTATATTACTTTACTAATAGTTATTTCAGTATAGTTACTGAAACTCATTATGATACTGGAAAAATGAATTTCCTCACTGAGAAAACATTTAAATCCATACTCTTCAAAAGTCCATTCTTGCTTGTTACTACACCTGGATCTTTAGAAACATTAAAACAACTAGGATATAAGACATTTGATGGAATCATCGATGAATCATATGACAAAGAGTTGGATGATTCTAAACGTATGTTACTGTTAGGAAAAGAGATCGAACGTCTCTGTAACTTAAATGAAACTGAATTACAAGAATTTAAAAAGAAATGCCTACCTATAGTAGATTATAATTATGATCTATTGATGAATAAACATAGTTATAATTTCACGTTAATATGAAAAAGCCCCTTTCGGGGCTTTCATTATCGGGTATCGTTTCCGTCTTTATCTTTAAATGTGAACCCTTGTTGTTTCTTACTATCAACATACATAGGTCCAACGTTGTCTAGTAAGTACTGTTGGTTTTCCATACAGAAAACATAACTACCTGAATGGCGTAGCAATACACGTTTATCAACATAAATCTTACCACCGAGGTCGCGCCAGTTCTCACAGAATGTCCAATCTTCGCTATAATAACGATTCTGACGAACCGCAGTATCAAAATATGTCTTTAGGTATTGATCATATTTAGGATCAAGTCCGATATCATTCTTGTACTGCTTGACCGCAGGGTGACTATTCAGTTTACCAAACACATGCTTCTTCATAAGTAAGAAGCCAGTGCCTGCCTTGCTCACTTCCTGCAACCCATCTGGTCCTTCTTCAGCACCTTCGAATCCATTCACTACCCATTTGATAGGCATAGTCTTCATTGGATATAATCCACCTATGACATCCTTATCACGGTTCAATAATACTAATAGATGCCATGGTTCCCAACCGATATCGGCATCGACAAAAAATAAGTGTGATGCTTCTGGCATATCGAGAAATTTGGCAGTAAGTGTATTGCGGGCACGACTTATCAGACTTTCGTTGACCATGGTTTCTAACGTCCAATCGATCCCGAGTTGTCGAGCAGTGTTAGCCCACTTGATGAAACTCATGAATGTCGATTCAGTGAGCATACCACCATAACATGGCATAGCGATATGTACCCTAGTAGTACGCAAGAAATCCACGTTAACTTGAACTTGTCCCTGTTGGTTAACTGGTTTCTCTGTTATTGTTGGGTTATCGGGGGTGCCTGTCCCCTTTTGTTCTACGATCTCTTGCACCTTTTCTACTGGTACAGTCTTTTCTGATTTTTTACGGGCCATGTGTTCCTCTCAAATTATAAACTTATTTACAATGTGAGGAGGGTGTGGAATTATTTTTCTGGAAGGTAATCTAGACTTTCGGAAACATTCTGTGTGGGGATTTCGACTTCGTTCAAATCTCCGCTCATTCCTACGTCCAACATTTTTACCACGTTTTGTGCTAGTTTCTGATTCTTTTGAGTTGCGGGATATAGGCTCATCACCATTGCAGTTTTTTGCCTATCATTAAGTTTAGGCCATGCATTACGGATCTCTGTAGCACTCTTGATGCCGGGACCAAATTCTACAGTTGGTAAATAGGTGATATAAGCATGTTTACTGAAGGGTTGTAAATCTTTACCGGACCATGGCTGGAAGTAACTTAGACTACCGTCTTTCTTCGTGCCACCTGGTTTAGGCTCTTCGGTCTTATCTTTTTCGCTGCGTACAAATATTAACACATCTTCGTTTGGATTATAATGATCAGTTATCTCATTTGCCTTAAAAGGACTTTTTACTTGTATGAAACGCTCTGGTCGTACGCCTGCTAATTTAGCAAGTTTTTCTTTAATTTTAAATGGAAATGGTCTAGCTTTTTGATCATTAGTTGCTGCGACATATACATTTGCATCAGGAAAAGCTTCCGTAGCCGATTTATAAAGAGCATAGTGCCCTGCATGGAAGGGATGAAACCCACCGGGCATAATGACAATTTGTTTCATATTAATAAGTCAATTTTACGGCATTAACCACGCCGCCCTGAAAGTCCTCTACTTTAGCCCTCATATAGACAAAATTACCCTGAACGTTGGTATACATCTTAGCATTACTTGCTATTTGCGGTGCAGTATTCGCAGCAGCGTCAGCGTTAGCAGTTAATTCGTATACGTCGAACCAATCATCATTTGTAGGATCAGTTGCTAGACTTGCTTCGATGACAATATTACCAGTGCAATTAGTAAGACTGATATTAACGGTCTGTAAATTTTGGTTTCCTAGATAATATGCAGCAGCCGGCTGACTATTTCCCGTGACTGTATAGGGAGCACCGTTTCCCGGATTCAAATATGTAGTCTGGGGTAATAGTATTAAGGTAGTAGTCTGAGACATTACTCTGCCCCCATGACCTCTACTATAACGCCCTCACCAACTAATTCTTGGGCTACCTGCTCTAGTGCTTGCTGTATCTCGCGGTTAGCTAAGACTTTTACATCACTGTCGCTATCCTTCACGATTTTACTAAACTTTACTACTAGAACATCTTCAATTATTTTCGCCATCTAAACACTCCATTTTATCAGAGTATTTATGCTTATTACTAATAGAATCTAATTTGTAGATTTTAGAGGATAATACTCCAGGAAATACTAACCTTAATAAGGACAACATGCTCTCTTCAGCATAATCGATATAATAACTATTATGTATATATCGTCTTGAAAGTATCTTGCCACAATTCACGGCATTCACCAACGCCTTAGAAATATTCACACTTGGACGATCTTTATAGTTATCAACAAAAGAACATATTTGATCTGCCCTATCTCTATCAAGCCGCACACCCTTGAGATATACTCTATAGTTAAATTTTGGTTTTTCTTTGAAGAATTTAACTCCCGGCGCTACTATTATCGCTTCTGTAAATTTAACCTTACCGATCTCATCCAGTTCTTCAAGAAATTCCAGATCATTAGAGAAAACACTGAATGAATTATATTCGATACGGAGAATCAAATCTTTCTTAGTTTCGTTTTTCCAATGAATGAATTTTTCTACAGCGGTGTAATCAATATCCTCATTATTACGGGAAGGTAACCATGGTTCTATTTTCCTGCGCTTGACTTTTTTACGATAATCTTCTATGTTAGAACAATAATAAGTATACCTGGCACCTGGTAACAAACAGGATGCCCTGTATCTGTATTTGTTGAAGAACAGTTTATCACGGTCTTCCTGGTTCAATTTGGATGATACCATCGTCTCCTACCTTCGCTGTAACTTTTTGGGCGACACTAAAATCTATCTCGCGGTTCTCATTTAAAACAGCCATGATGTTAGAACTATTGATCCGTTCGAATAGAATCTTCTTGCTCAATGGCACACGTATCAATTCATCAATCTTACGGGCTAGGGGTCTAGCACCCATTTTCTTATCATAGCCCTTCTCGGCAAGATATTCAACAACTGGTTCACTAAGATTGAACGTGATATTATGTTTATCTAAGAGGCTCTTTTTAAGTTCCTCAGTGAATTTGATGACTATCTTCTTGATACTTAGATCATCTAGCTTATTAAACTTGCATACTAAATCTAGTCGATTCCTGAATTCAGGCTTGAAAAACTCTTTCAATGCCTTATCATCTTCACCGATCTTTTCCTGGCTACCAAAACCAATATTATTTCGCTCACTATCAGCACTACCCAAATTACTAGTCATGATGATTATAGTATTCTTACAACTCACTTTTTTACCATTACTTCCTGTAATAGTGCCCTCGTCGAGGATCTGCAAGAAGATATTGAAGATGTCTGGGTGTGCCTTTTCAACTTCATCGAAAAGCATGACGGAATGTGGATTCTTGCTTAGATCACTTATCAATCTACCGCCTTGAACCTGGGTATCACCGAATCCAACATAACCGGGTGGTGGACCTATCAATGAACTAACGCTATGCTTCTCTCCATACTCGCTCATATCATATTTCAGCAATGGCATATCGAGATTCTTACTTAATAGTTTAGCAAGTTCCGTTTTACCAGTACCAGTGGGTCCTAAGAACAAGAAACTTGCCGTTGGTTTAGTCTCATTACCTATACCGGCAAATGAGACATAGACACGCTCAAGAACTTTCTCGACAGTTTCGTCTTGTCCATATAACTTACTCTTAACATTGATATCAAGATTTTGAATCCTATCGAAATTATCGCTATTTAATTTATCAGCAGGAACTCCGGTGAATTTCTCTACTTGGTCATGTATTAATTTTTTGGTTATGATGGCACCCTCATTTCCTAGTACCCGTTGTTTCGCACAGGCCGCGTCAAGTAAGTCAATGCTTTTATCTGGGTTCTTCCTATCATTGATATAACGACCGGCGCTCTCTATTGCTGCCTTGATCGCTTCATCAGTTATATTCACACTATGGAAGTCATTGAGTCTTGCGGACAGACCTCCCAGAATTCGAAAGGTTGTCTCTTCAGTAGGTTCATCAACACTGATCTTATAGAATCGACGCATCAATGCGCGATCTTTCTCGAAACTCTCGTAAAATTCTTCCCATGTAGTAGAGGCGATGACTTTAAGTGTACCTTTAGTGATCGCGGGTTTAACCATGTTCGCAAAATCGACAGATCCATTACTGCTCGATCCTGCACTCTGCATAGTATGTGCTTCATCAATGAATAGGATGGCTTTTTTCTTCGTATTCAATGCATCGATGACATGTTTGACCTTCTCTTCGAAATCTCCTCGATAACGTGATCCTGCCAACAGACTACTTATCTCCAATGAATATAATTCATGACCTTCTAAAAATTCTGGGACTTCGTTGTTGACAATGGCTAATGCGATTCCTTCAGCGATAGCGGTCTTACCTACACCCGGGTCACCTACCATCAAGACATTTGATTTGAACCGTTTTGCTAATACATTGATGATATCATCGATCTCTTGATGGCGACCGATCACAGGCTCTAGTTTACCTTGTCGGGCTAATTGGGTGAGATTGATCGTGTGTTCTTCTAGGATCTCATCTGCTTGGTTGTCGGTCAACTTCTGACCATAATCACTGCCTTTGTAAGTTTTTTGCCAGTGTGCTATGAATTCTTGTTTAGTGACGCCATATTTCAATAAGAAATAATGTGCATGACTGTTACCTTCGGCAGCGATACTCAGATATAGATCGATTGTTAATACCTGTCTACGACCAGTAAATAATACCTGAGTTACACTGCGATTCATCACACGTTCCAGACTATTTGTTTTCTTAGGCATAGCATTTGGATCTTTGCCTTCAATCGCATGTAATCCATTTAAATAAGATTCGACCTCAGAAATCATCAGATCAACATCAACATTGAACAAATTTAAACATTTCTTGAAGGGAGGATGAGCAATTAAAGCAAGCAATAGATGTTCTATCGTGCAATAGATATGTTTCCTTACCTTAGCATAGTTGATCGCCTGTTCGATGATATTTTCTATTTCGGGTGAATTATTCAATGTGTGTTTCCTTTTTCGTATTTAGTTTAAATCTATTGATACTTTCAATTATATCTTTGCTGATATTATCAGGAATGAACAATTTTAGCAATAGTATCTGGTCTCCATAATCACCCTGTTCATTGGGCATTCCTTCTTTTGGAATGCGTAACTGCATATAAGGTTGGGTATTTGGTTTCACAGTCACATCTAATGTTTTACCAGATAAAGTGTTAAATTGTATCTTAGTCCCCACGATCAGATCCAGGACAGATATTGGTTGGTTACTATATAAATCATTCCCCCTTCTTTCATACTTCAGATGGGGCATGACTACAAACTCAACAATCAAACTACCTGATACTAGTACATTCTCATATCTAAGATGTGAACCTGTTTGCACTCCTTTTGGAACGTCGATATTAATTACTTTCAATCCTTCATGGGTATGCATTTTGAGTGTATGCGTAGCGCCGTTGTATGCATCTTCTAGGGACACTGTAACTTTGGTTCTATATGCTTGGCGTCCCGGTTGATTGAATGCATTTGGCCTTCCACCAAATACTTGGGAGAATAGATCGCTGAGATTGTCCCCTTGGAAATGAAAATTAAATCCTCCTGGCGGAATCTGTCCATTAAATGGATTTGGATTGTCGTATTGGTTCTTCTTTTCTGCGTCACCCAATACATCATACGCGGATTGAATTTCTTGGAAGCGTGCCTTGTCACCACCTTTATCAGGATGATGTTGACTTGCTAGTTTTCGATATGCTTTTTTAATTTCATCGGGCGTAGCATTTTTGCTGACGCCCAACGTCTGATAATGATCCATTCACTATTATAGCATATTTATTTAAAAGGATTCAATCCTGAATTGGGTGTTCCGGGTGAATTGCTAGATCCAGAATTGCCATTGGGCGTATCTGCTAATTTCTCTCTAGTTCTGCCATAGACCGCTATACCTAAAATAGCACCCATACTGATATGAAATAATCCGGCGCCCATGAGTGTTACTGGTTGCCATTGTGCCGTGACCTGTCCTTTACTTAGTGCTTGTAATACGGACCAGAGTACTGGAAAGATTACAAAATCTGTGATACACACTACCATGTACATCCAGCCCATAGCAGGACGCCATTTCCTATTGATCCAATCTTCATTAGTATTCTTTACTAATACTTCAGCATTCTGTGCTGCATTATTACCTGCCTGGGTGAGATTTAACATCTGGTTGGATTGTTCGTTTCTCTGTTGCATTTGTCTGTAAAACTCTCTATCATCAACCATTGACTTGTAATGATCATCGTTTCTACCTACAACCATCATCTCTTCCTCTTTGTATCGTTTAGTTAAAACCGTACGTTGCATATCACATTCCCGCCATAGTTTTTATTTCTGTTATATATGGATCATCAGGGTATATCCTCTTTGTACCAATATTGGCAATGGTACGCATTTCGTTTAATTCTTCTTCTTGTTCTTTCTCTAACTTATATTCGTTTGGGTTCAATATGATGACTTGTTTGAGTATATCTACGTCAGCATCATATGTCTCATCGTCAACTTCTATGGTATATTCTTTCAATTTTAATCCAGTCAGTGTCTCTAAATCTCCTAACAATTCTATGACTCTTTCTGGCACCGCTAATCTACGGTTCATCTCTACGAACACTAGATATTTACCCGGTTCTATTTCGCCATCACTTGTGCTAGCATCTAAGACAAAATCATATCCACGTTCGAACCAACTTACTAAATCTTCCCCTGCTAATTTAGAGTTGACAGTAAAAGTTATCGTAACGATGTCTTTATCTTTACCCATCTTGGCTGAGTATTCGTCGACGGTAACCTTAGGTTCTACTTGACCCTGCATATCTTCATAATCTAAACCTTCTGTAAGTATCTTATTCACAATATTCCTTAAGCTACGGGTGGAGCAACACCGCTCAATTCCTGATCAGGCTCGCTATCTTGACTGGTCTCTTCCTGCGCTCCTTCTTTATCAAGATCCTCATCATATGCATCTTCAATCTCTTTAAGGTCTATCGTTGCATCTGCCAGATCGATACTACCTTCTTTGATATTGTCCATCAACTCTAATGGGATCTCGATCTCTACGAACCAGACTTTCTTTTCTATTCCTTTGGGGTATCTTGTACCGGGAACGAAATCTTCGTAATCTTGAATCTGTATGGGAATTTTTACTTTGGATCTAGCAAAATTTACTTTGCATCCTATCTTCATGAGGCGTTTCGCTCCCCGGGGATCTGGCATCATCTTATAAGGCCACATGAATACACATGTAACACTATATCTACCTATATCAGGACCTTGAACTAATTCACCTAGTAACCAATTTTTAAAAGCATACAGATCCGCTTCGTCTAGAACTCTTTCGAAATCTAATATCGTAGACATTGATCCGTCGCTAGTCATGATACCTTTTACGGTATCTGTGATACTGACAAAATTAATATCATTAAAGAAATTATCTGCGACCTTTTTCATACTAGTATTTATCTTTTTAGGTCTATGCTAGAAAGTTCAAAAATCCGAGCTTAGTCTAATATTTATCTGATTTAAATATTCTTAATGTTATTAGACGATCAGTAAAACATATCCGTAAATAGTAATGAGGATATGTCATCCTCATATCAAGTAAAATAGGAGAAATCGACTTGAGTAAAAGAAAGACGAGCGCACTCAGAAATAAAGACACTAGACACACACACTATCAACAATTTGACGAAAGCAAAACATTCTACATGAAAGAATCTAAAACTATCGATTTTAATCAAGCACAAAAACAGTCTAGACCTAGGCGACCTATCGAACTTATTCCCCAATCCATAAACCAAGAAAAGTATATCCTAGCACTTAACGATGATGAAAAAGATATCGTTATAGTATCAGGTCCTGCGGGAACCGGTAAAACTTATTTGGCTATGTTGGCTGCGATAAGGGCGATGCGTGAGAGAAGATGCGACCGCATCATCTTGACTAGACCTGCTGTCGCTGTGGATGATGAGAAACATGGATTCTTACCAGGTGGATTGAATGAGAAAATGGAACCGTGGGTAAGACCACTCATCGACGTGTTAAAGGAGTATTATAGCGTAAAAGAGATCGAACATATGCTCAGTGAGCAGATAATAGAGATAACTCCACTAGCGTTCTGCCGGGGCAGAAATTTTAAACATAGTTGGATTATTCTAGATGAGGCACAGAACGCAACACCCACTCAACTTAAAATGTTGATGACTAGGATAGGCGTAGGAAGTAAAATAGTAATTACTGGGGATATAGAACAAACTGATAGAAAGATTCCCGAGAACGGCCTACTTGACCTTACTTCTAGATTGGCAAAAGCAAACATGCCTGGAATGATTGATTGTAAATTTGATATTACTGATATAAGGAGACATAAAATCATCGAACATGTATTAAAATTATACTCATTCGATTGAAAAAACGGGGCTCCGGCCCCGTTTACTTTTCTCTAGCCTTAGCCTGTATTGGTCCTTCTTTTTCTAATTGTTCTATTAGTTTGGGGTATATCTTTTTATAATATTGATTCATCTTATCGAAATCAGTATCGTGTTTCTTACCTTCTACCACACATTTCATAATTTCTTTAGTTCCATAATCGATAATGATATTACAAGAAGAACCATCCGATGTCCTAACTCGTTTTGAGACCCTGACTTCTTCATTAATCTGTCCTCCGGGCTGACGAAAAAATGTGATTAACAGATACCTCATTGCTTATCGAAAGTCAAATCAATAGTACCGCCTTGCTCAAACTGATTCCAAGCAAGGATTTCTTCGCCACCGTTGCTAGTTTGCACGAATACAGTACCATTTGCATTGGCGGTCATCTTGATTGACTGACCGTTAGGATCCATCCAACCACGATCTACCCAAACGCCGGCAGTTGGTCCAAAACTTGCGCTACCCTGCATGAACCAAACGTTTGGTTGCTGCCAAAATTTTAATGCATTAGTGTTGTTTGGATCACTGGTTGTATTTGTCCAACTCTGGCCGGGGCTGATCGTAGTCAAATCACCAGTTGTGTTATGAGTAACTGTAATGTTATAATCTGTGTTATTATGAATAACTAATGTTGCTTGCCATGTCATATTGTGTTCTCCTGTGTTCTATTTAACAGATTAGGATGTTAATTCAACTAAAGTAGCAGCCAAACTGATCTCAGGTATGCCCACTAGCGGCAAATTCGCTAGACCATTCCTGATTATGATTATGCTAGCATCACGCCTTTCATTGGATCTACCCCACAGGTCTAGATTGTCATACATCCAGCGATATGTATCTTCGATTCGTGTAGGATATAATGCTATGAATTGCATGAGTTGCTGACGACCTTCTAATATTTTGCCCTGTTTGAATAATTCAGTCGCGGACAATAATAATTCATCTTCACTCTGTCCTTCAGCATGGGGCGGGACAAGTTTACCACTACTACTGTTAACTTGTAACTGATTCAAACATTTACGCAGATCAGGATATGTGACGCGGATATATGTGTCCAATGTCTCCAGATCAAAGTCTATGTTTTCAGTAACCAATACAGTAGCCGCACGTGCTGTAAATTCTGTGATATCTGTTTTGGCAATATGGAACTGATGACAACGTGATTTCAATGCAGGTATGATCTTGTGCTGATAGTTACAAGTTAATATATAACGCACGGTCATGTGATACGATTCCATATCATTTCGCAATGCTGCCTGCGCAGGTTGTGTCAGATAATCAGCCTCGTCTAGTAATACTACCTTGAACTGACCAAACGGCATCGTCTGTACAAATCCATTTATCTTCTCCCGTAAGTTATCGATACCGTTCTCACGTGAAGCATTGATCTCTAATACATCAAAATCTTCTACACCCAACTCATGTATCAATACTTTGGCTAGGGTTGTCTTGCCAGTACCAGGTTCACCACTTAATAATAAGTGTGGTATAGATTGATCTTTGATCCAGCCCTCGACCTGTTCCCTTTGTCTATTATCGACGAAAACATATTCGTTGACTGAATTAGGACGATATTTCTCTACCCATAATTTATTCTTCATTCTTTCTTTGCACCAAATAATTGTAATAATGACAAGAATATATTAATGAAATCTAAGTATAAAGTCAAGGCCCCTGATACTTCTGCTACGCCCATATCAGTATCGTAACTAACCATTTCACGAATCTTCTGGGTGTCGTATGCAGTCAGTCCTAGAAAGATAATAATAGCCAATGCACTTATTACCATAGCAAATACACTACTACCAATAAAAATATTAATGATAGAGGCAATGATTATAGCAATAAGACCAACAAACATGAATTTACCCATGCTATCAAGGTTGCTCTTAGTAAAGTACCCATATAAACTCATGACTCCAAATAATACGGCAGCACCCATGAATGCTGTAAAGATGCTACCCATTTGATACACGGCAAAGATAGTAGCAAAACTAAGTCCCATTAATGCGGCAAATCCATATAGCATTAGTTGTGCTATAGATTTAGTAGGTCCTGCATTCAATGCAACGGTGATACCAAAAATTGCCACTAATGGGGCAAAGATAACTACCCACTTCATTATACCAGTAAAGAAAAACTGCAAGAGTTCTGGTGTCGTACCAATATAATAACTAATAAACATACTTACCAATACTGCTAGACTCATGTGTTTATACACACTAGCCATTGCTGTATTGATTTGCTCTGCATTTCTATATGTGGGGATAGTTTCAGTATAAAACATATTTTAACTCCTTAATTGTTCGAAAGTAATAATCTTACCAATCTCTTCACCTATATCCTTGTCATCGGTAATGATATGTAGGTTGTGGTCATTGGTATCACGCTTTCTATCATATTTTCTAGTTTCGATAACGTGACCACCACTAGCACGATATACAGTAAAATTCATACCGTTACTGTCAATAGACCTGCCGCCGCTAATTGTAGATAACTTTTGAGGTACATCTTCACGACTATCTTCCCATGCTTGTTTACATTGTTTAGCAAACCATTTTCTAAAAAAGTTCATTCATCATCCTTCATATCTTCGGTGTTAAAAATCTCTCCGGTGGGGTTACCCTCATCGTCTAGTCGCTCAATGATCATATCACAATTAATGATCATCTCACAATCACCAAACATCCAACCATGTTCTTCTAATTCATAATATGAATTTTCTTCGAAAAATTCTTCTAACCATTCTTGGGTTTCATCGTCACAATCATCCATGTCGCGTTCTTCCCAACAACCGTCGGTAGTTTCAATCATTTCTGAATCATATCCACAGTCATACATATCTACACCGGGCGCTAGTTTAGGAGGAGTATTATCTTCAGTTTCTACACGAAATTCCCCCCAACGCCACCCGGTTTCGATAATAAAAACATTATCATCCTTGATCATCTCTTGACGTTCAATAACTGATTTTTTCCATACGGGTTTCACAGACCAAGTTGCCATTTTAAATCACCTTATCACTCATTGTTTGATCATTTACTGGTTCATCACTTACCATTAGTATATCATTTGTGTCTACTTTACGGATAATTTTCTCACCGGATTCGTCAGTAATTTTAATACCCCTAGTCCAGCGACCGTGTAATATTAGTATATATTGTCCAACCTTAACATCTTTTTGATCAGGGCCAACAGCATAAACCTTTCCCCACCGTGGTCGAATACCCGACGATTTCATGTCGTCATTGAGCAATACTATACCACCATTGGTAATACGCTCATCGAACGCCATTTCAGAAACGATCACTGTATCCCGCAATGGTTTAAGGCTTTTTACTTTGTATCCCGCGAATGCTTTAGTTCTCTCTTCCATTTATTTCTTCATTTCCCTTGCTTTGATCTTTTCGACTTCTAGATCATCTTCAAAACTGTTTTCTAATTCATGTTCTTGTGCTGTTAATTCTTCTTTCACGACAGGTCTTGTCACCCTAGGTTGTCCTGGTTGGGATTGTTTGCTCACTTGCGCTGATTTATTTTTAACAGTATTGGCATAATTTTCTCCTACCTTTTGGGTTACAGGAGTGATTATCCTTCCATGACTATCGATTGTGTCTCCCCTGGCATTGACTTTCATATTACCTACTGCTCTTACTTTTTCATTTTTTGCTGCTAAAACGGACATATCTATCGTTCGTCCTAATGCTGTTCTATATTTTGGCATATAAATTTTCTCCTTATTTTAGGAATTCCTCTATAGAGAGGTCATAATATAAACTATTTATTCGGTGTACCCCTAGCAAAAATAATACAAAACTAGCAACACTCGATCCCCTACCCACTCCCCAAACGATGTTATTTTTGCGCATCATGTCTACTAAGTATTTAAGATACTTGAGGAAAATAAACATATCGCGCTCCTGATACATCAATAATTCTGTACCGGCGCGTTGCAACTCTATATCATTTTTACATTGTTCTAAAACATATTGGGCAATGTCTATCTGTTTGTATTCTTCGGGCATAAACCAGTTAGACTGACATTTACTGTCAAACTCGTCCAAAGATAAATTTTGTACCTGATAATCTATAATATTTGGGGTGTAATTTAGATCCAGATCAGGATCGAAAGTGATAGGCTTAGATGTTAAAATTCGTTCTAGATGCCCATCAGACTTTCTAAGGAAGAAATCACATAGATCCTGTTCCGAATATACCTGCTGACCAAATTTATCTGTTATCATAATACATCATAATACATGAATATCTCTATGATGTCAACATATTTTTATTTTTCGGTATCCAAATACAAAGTTTTTTCAGAATTTTTAGATTTTCCCTTCCACGCCAATCCCATCTCAGCCCATTCGTCATTAAATAATTTGATAATCTTCTCTTTGCGTTTTGGGGGTTTGTTATCTTTGATAATGGTACATGATCCATTCCACCAATGGTCACCGGAGAAAAAATTCACAGCATGCTCTCGCACGACAGTAAATCTAACGCCATTACTCATTCTAGACCCTAATATCATGTCAGTGACGCATAGTCTGCCTTCCATGATAGCATTCAATTTCAATAATAGAATCATAGACACTATTTGATCATAGGGTTCTTCTGGAATAGTACAGATCCTTATTCCTGCGTTTTCATACTTTTCTATCGCACCACTTTCATTCTGATTGATAAAAACACTATCTTCTAAGATGTTATATAGAAAATGTTCTGTCCTCTCCATAGCAACATTCTGTTCGTGGATCGATTCAGTCTCCACTATCATGGATACCTTCATCTCATAGTAATTAATATAAAATTTACCTTCAAAGTGCGCAGCACAATGAAAATAAAAATCTTTCTCTATTCTTGCGCTCATTTGTCTTTTTGGATATTTACTTGGGCATGTACGTTTTGTTTCTTCATCAACTCATCCATTTTTTTATTATAGGCTGATTTATAACTTTCTATAACCATATTTAGTTGATTAATCATAGGACCATTGCCCATCCTATAAGCGAAATTCAATTTTTTTATTAAATCTCCTAATTTTTCTTGTAGTTCTTCTAGATTTTTATCCGATAAATCCGTGATAAAAGGATGTTCCATTTTATAATGTATACCATTGGGTAGTAGTAGAAGCAAACAATTCTATCGATGTATTGGTTGATAAAGAATATGCTGCATTAACTGCTAGGGTATTGATCGCTCCTCCGGTCGCCGGATAAATATTTAATGCATTAGCACCGGCATTCCTAACAACGATTCTCATACCTGCTACGGCAGTAGGAAGAATCACACCTGTGCTTGCAGGAACGGTCGATACAATATTGATTTCTTTAGTCAATGCGGTAGCAGTTGCTTGTGTCGTACCTGCGGCTGCGATCAATGTTGCTACGCTAGAAACGAAATAAGCATTGGATATAACATTACTATTAGAGAATATATTTCCAGTCACGTTAGCAATAGCATTAGAATAAAGATTACCAACAATAGCATTACCTGATATATTTGCTAATGTACCTACAAGAGTTCCACCTGTTACAGTGCCAGTAGCCGTGATCCCACCAACAGTATCTAAGTTACCTACTGTAGCATTTCCTGTTACCGATAATAAACCATTTGTTACAAGATTAGCACCAAAGACATTACCTGATGCTGTCACTTGTCCAGACGCAGTTAAGTTAACGACATTAGCATTGCCACTTACGGTTAAGTTTACAATAGTCGCTGTATTAGATACTGTTATGTTCGCGCCGGTGATAGTACCAACTGCTGTTATGTTACCTGGTGCTGATAATAAACTTGTTGCTGAATTAAACGTGAATCCGGCAGTTGCACCAAACGCGCCTGCATTGTTATATTGAATCTGTGTATTAGAACCTGCTACAACACCATTGCCACTGCCAGCCGATGCACTCCAACTCAAGTTACCAGTACCGTCAGTAACTAATACATATCCATTGGTACCTCCACCAATCTTGACATTTGATATATTTGTTGCTACTAATCCATTTGGTATATTTGTGCTAGGTGTCAAGGGTATTCTTCTGAAAATATCAGTGCCATCGATCACTTCCATATTGAAAGCAGGGGGACTACCAGGACTGAATGTAGTGATATTTTCATATGTTGGACCTGCTATGCCATTATCGATTGTTCTGCTTAGTGTGATATTTGATCCTGAAACAGACTTGATATAATAAAACATATCCGTAGCAACGTTAGCATTTGCAGTTCCATTGCCCGAAAATATCACTGGAAAATTCACAGCAATATTTGCGGTCGATGAAGATAATGTTATAATATTGGGAGACGTTGTACTAGCAATCAATTTTGGATATGTACTAGCACTATAATCATCTACCGCCACATACATATATCTTACTGGATTCAAATATAAATTGCCTGTACTACCTGCAAGATTTAAATTGCCACTGGCATTAGCATTACCAGATACTGTAAAATGTGTAGAATTAGCGATATTACCAACATAGTATGTTACACCTGTGATCACATTTGCTTCGAAACTTGTACCAGTGAACACCAAAGGCATTCCAGTATATAATGTAACAGTATTTGCAGTAACAAAAAAATCTGAGGATGTAGATGATGTTATCGTCAATTCGGGTGCTATAGTATCATCTATGCATGTCGTGCCAATCAAATCACCTTGTTGACCAGTTAGTGGAGGTGTCCTACGTTCTATTTGAGTCGTTTGATAGGGTCTGTTGAGTGGTGTGATCGATATCGTATTTCCGCAATCTAATGTCTTTAATTGGTAATTTAATTGTGATACATTATAAGGAGCAGTAATTGTAGCAACATTGGATATTGAATCATAGTTTTCTAATAAAGTAGTACCAAAGTTATTATTTGAAGATACAACTTCTGAGGGAAATGAGACAACTGCTTCAGCGTTACTAATTCCTAATTTTAAAACTACAGCACTTTCTGTGTTGACGGGCGCCCAACCACCAAACTGGAATGTGACATTACCGACAATGTTACCGTATTGCACATCCCCCAGACTCACGTCAACTAATACAGTACCTGATAATGAATTACCTAAATTATATGTACTTGCCCTAAATGTGCGTGTAGTAGCATTGCTGATCAATGTACCCGCCATATCATTATTTAAAGTGCTATTATCCAATGGCGCTTTGAGGACTACTTTGTTTTGTAAGTCCGTAATTTCTGATGCTGCGGTGTTTAGATTAGTTCTTATAGCCGCAAAATTGTCCCTGAATCCCTGCGAACTATTATTGATTCCGGGTACAGGATAATTCACGTTTATTCCATTGGTATTAATCGTACTCATATTTCAGTTCCGTATAGTATTTAGTATTGCGTTTCATCTGGTAAAATAGTTTTTCTCGGGAATAGAACGTAAAAATCTTTGCTGTCCAATGGATCAGGGACAGGACTTGCGCTAGGTAGTCCTGTCCAAGCCGGTGGGCTGACGTTTTTATCATAGTTATATGTGATACTTTTATCTACACTGAATCTATCTATTTGGAAATTGATTTGATTCAATTTATTAATATTTCCCAGTTCGTTTGTCCAATTGGTTTGTATGTTAGTTTTCACCGTATTTGAGAACCCCGGTTTAGTGTAACATATCACCCAACTAGGAGTGAATCCTAGTGTGCTACCATTCTCTTGTTGGCTCGTCATCCACAACGGTAACAGTCTAAAATCATATTCTTGACCTAAAACATGACCTACGCGATTACGCATGTTTGGTAGACTATTAGGATATAATATTCTAGCGTATCCAGGTGTTAGACTAGTATAAAACGTGGGTACACCTTGATACGTTTCATAACTAGTATAAATGTTTGTTACGCTAGTATACCACGGTCCTTGATTCAAATCTATAAATCTAGGCCAATATATCTCCTCGCTTACACTTTGACCTTTAGGATTAATTAAATTATCTATGACATTACTATATACCACTTCATAGATGATCTCTCCTTGTTCATTTTTTGCCACTGCTGTAGAAAGTTCTCCTAAGGTGATATTTCTCCAATAATGATTTTTTGTTACAGCCTCGACATACTCGTCAAAATTACTAGCGTATATCCCATAAGCATGCACATACACCACATCACTCGCTTTTCCAAAATATGGATCATTTGGCCTATACAAGTAACTATCGGGAATCAATGTATCATCTGTCAATAATGAAGTAATCAAACTCCTATCTATCAGGCTAGGTGTACACTTAATGTATAGAGTATCTGTCGGTTGATTGTATTCTTGTAAGACAGATAATGTGAAAGTCCTCGATGCATTCACGATAGAGAATTCAGGTGAATATGCTTGAATAGTAAATGTAAATGTAGTGGATATATTTGGATTCAAGAATGTGCTTGTTGGTTGATATGCAATCACCCCGGTGATCTCTCCGTTACTTAGTAGAGTAAGATTGGGAGGTAGACTCCCGGAAAGTATCCTATAGGATAATGGTATGTCGCAACTTGCCACAACACTTTTTACGCTAACAGTTCCATTAAATATCTCACCTAGATCATTGGGAGTGATCCAAGTCACACGCCCGATCACGTCATTTGATAATCTAAATGAGAATCTAAAATAAGGTGTTGATATAGATGGATTACTAGCTTTTCTAGCAGCAACACTAAATGTATATTCACTTATATTATCTGGAGATATGACTGGGGTACCTGTAATCCAACCTGTTCCTGAATCTCCGGTCAGTCCCACTGGTAAATCAGCAAATATATACTCTAAAGGATTATTATCAAAGTCATGTCCTAAAATTCTAAAACTAAAATAATTATCACTATCTAGTTGTCCTATATAAGCAAGCTCTGTGGGTGCATATGTATATCCTTCACTAAGTGGAGGCAACACATAATAACCATAATCTTGTTGTTCTTGTGTTATATCGTATGTCTGTGGTCTAGTATTGTATACAGCGGGTATCCTAGTATTTGGTGGATTACCTGGACCACCTTGTATAATGGGCGTGTTTTGATTGACCACTGCGATATAATATGACCTCAAATCTCCACCCAATGGACTTTCAATTTTCAAAGTAAAACTATAGGTTTTGATCGTAGGTTGTCCTATTGAAATTGTAGGTAGATTTACCGCCATAGATCCTACTGCATCAAATAATATTACGGGAGGACCGCTGACAGTATTAGATATGGTAAATTTATTCTCATCGATTATAGATTGTACATAATATGTTTCGTTTTCAGTAAGACCACCAAAACTTGTCCCTGTAAATAATACCGGACGACCTACCCTGAATCCTGTTGTGCTTAAACATGTTACTGCATTATTAGATGCAGTAGTGGCGCTTGCCGTTGTGGTTACAGTAGCAAGATTTATATCGATGAATGGAGGTTGCGCATAACCCCTTATCAATCCTAAACTATTGATCTCTAGCCCCGGGGGCAATTCACCCTGAATCACTCTGATCAATATAGGATTGCTAGATATAGGATTAGTATATTCTATTGGTAATTCTATCCAAGTGCTGTCAGGTGTGTTTAAAATACTACCTGCTATTGTTGTTGGGGTGCTAGTCACTGTAGGAGTAGGTGTAGGTGTGAGAGTATTTGTAGTTGTAGGTGTTGATGTTAAAGAATTTGTAGGAGTTGGTGTAAATGTTGCAGCGCTAGTAGCAGTGTTTGTAGG
>OGWH01000024.1_pt1 | contig 19772 bp, 24 predicted proteins | sample 1575971 | NCBI WGS metagenome assembly OGWH01 (sample SAMN07581554, study PRJEB24739) | freshwater metagenome
CTACACTCTTTCCCTACACGACGCTCTTCCGATCTATTGAAGTTTCCTAAGTCTACGCAACTCGTCAAAGTACTTTGATTTTTGCTCTTTTAAATAGGACAAGGTTTCATTTTCCCCATTAAAATTATTGATACGGTCCTCAGTAATTCTAAGTGCTTCTTCTAAAGTTTTAATTCTATTATGATAAGACATTTTTCTCTCCTTAATTTGCTAAGGTATTACATATTGTACACATGATTTTTAATGTTTTCAATCATTATGGCAATATAAATATTATTTATGGACACATCAAACATTGAATGTTATAATATAGTTTTTAACGGCGGTACAAGAGGTAACTTTTTGGGAGCATTGATGCAATGCTTTACTGATAGTTATCCCATTCCTATTAGCAAATATGGTAGTTGTCATTTTAATAAAAGATGCTGGTTAAATTACGATAATGAATCATTAATTGCATATAGTCAGGCACAGTATTTTTCACAGGAACCTAAGTTCAAAACATTAAGACCTATCAATATTGACCAACCTTTTATTATAATGAACCACATGATTATTGATTATGATGAATTTATTCAGTTATTTCCTGCCGGTAAGACAATAGTGGTAACATACACTGTTGAAGATTTACCTTCATTAAGAGCCAATTTATTATTTAAAAACATAATAGAACCAATGGCAATGATGATAGGACACCAAATCTCAAATGACTATAGTTTAATAATACAAGAACAACGAAAACAAGCCATGAATATTTGGAAAAAATTTACCACTACTCATCTACCCCAATTTAAAAATAAAATTCCACACCCAAATACATTAACAAAAGAAGATTGCTTAACATTTATATATAAAGAATTAGAAACCTTAAATTATAAAGTTACCTTTCCACCTTTTGAAATACCTGAACATCATAAAAATCATGTGTTTACATTACCATATAGTAAAATAATATCAGATAAAGATTATGTCTTAAATTTCATATCTAAATTAATGAATAGACCTATTAATGATGAAGTTATAAACTCATATGATAGGTACATCGAGGCTCAACAACCTATATATGAAAAGACTGGGTTAATCTAAATTAACTTCAACCTCTTGATCTAGGTCTTCCTCATCGTCTTGTTCTTCAGAATCTCCGAAGAAATGATCGAACATAGTCAATGCATTAACTGATTTTTTACCACTATATCCTTGACCCGCTTTCATTTGAGTCCAAAAGTTACTATACTCATCAATAAGTTTTAGACTCTTTTCTCTATCCTTAAGACTAAAGATTTCATCAACAATCTCACCAAAACTAATATCATCAAACTTATGCAATATCATTGCAGGTTTGATACCTTGTTCATATCTACGATTGGCCTCTTGAACAGACCAAATATGTTGATAGACATTATGTGCTTGCAATAATGTGTATGACAGTGTATCCCAACTTGTCTTAGTCTCTTTACCATGTGCACCTAAGAAGCCTGGTCCACGATAACACAAGTCACGAACCATCATGCGTTCAGTTATAGGACTGTCAGAGAACAAATTGTGTATGTTATCCTGCAACACTGCGTCACGGAACTTGCGATTGTCATTATGGTAACTTTTCTTTTCAGCAGTCTTTTCCATACTATAAGTCCACTTCTTATCATGCTCAATTGAAGTATTATAATATGCTAGACCTTTGGCAGCAGAGAAGAAAGGGCTTGCGCAGTCAAATGTAATCTGCAAGTTAGGATTATGATACTTGCGTACTGCACGTTGAATATCAGTAAACAATACTGCATATTCAAGAATCGACGTTCCCAAGCAATGTATAAGATCATGTTTGCCTGGCTCAAGCAACCCATCATGAATGATGTTAACTAGTCTGCGTAGCATTAAGTGAATGTCAATTTTATTTTGACCACCAAATGCCCAACCGTTGAAATGATTGTCTGGATACACTCTGGGATCACAGTATTTTTTCATTTCGGCGTACCAATCGTCGCTTTGCTTGTGATTCAAGCCCTGTAAGACGTTTAAGAATCTACAGTTCCCGTTCCTATTATTAATAAAATATTCGTTATTGATGTGTGTAGCAGATACAGCCTCTCCTATTGTGCTAATACCATGTTTATCTAATAAATGTTTATTACGCAAAGTTTGTGTTGGCACGTCAAGACACATACCATAATCCATATATGTATCCATCCATATCAACACTAATTTTCTCTGTTTCAACGCCTTAGTACAGTTAGGATCTTTCCAGTCTGCGGGCCATTGCCCCTTCATGATCTGGAATCCACCACTATCACCTAGCATGAATGTTCCTTGTTCACGCTTCCTTATAATGCTCTCAGCATGATCATCGACAGTAGTATCTAGATTGGCATGGCCAGCACTATATAATCCCCATTTATATTTGAATAGGCCCTGTTTACTATTCAAAAAGTTAAGACATTCGACATCGCCGTTAAAGCCTGCGGGTATGCGGGCGGCATCGAAATAATTATCCCCTTCACGTTGTTTACCTAATCCTGTAATGAAGAAACTACTCACCGCCGGCAAAAACAATGCCCAGTTAGGATTATGATTACTTGTTAGATTTTCTTTATCTATCATAGGTTATTGTTCGCAAACTTTGCACTCGCCTTGCAATAATGTTTTAACCATTGTAATTTTATTATCAATTTCATTACGTTGATCAATTAAATCTTTGATAGTAGAATTATTTTTGGCTTGTTTTTCAAGGTACTCTTCTTCAGCACGCCTAGCCCTAGCCCATTCAAGTAACGATTTAGTATCAGCATCTAACTCAATTTGAGTATAATTACCGGATACACTAAGCCAACTTGAACCGTCGTAGACTTCAAAGTTTTGATTGTTACCATTGTATCGAATCATGCCTGCGCTGACGTTACTCATATTCACATATGGGTATGAACTACTACCAGCCTGTACTAGTATACCTGGACCACCTGATAGATTTTTAATCATTTTGCCTGTGCAGGAAGAAGATAACGATATACTGCTAAACCACTATCAACTGTAACCTCGGCAGCACCCTGATCGCTAATACGAACAGTCTTATCACCAGGCAAGTCCATGATTGCTTGGAATACCTTAACAGGCCACATCCATGGACGACTCAATGAACCACTTACACTCGGATGAAACACAAAGTTACCGCTGTGAGTTGAAGGTTCCCCAAAATAAATTTTTAGATCACCCTTATCAGTTTTGCAAGTAAACTTGTCCTCTTCACTGTTAGCACTTGCTTGCTTCTTAAAGCGCAAGATGCCTGCAACAGTTGGTTCAAACTCTACGTTCCAATTTGCTCCCTTAAAGGCAACGTTCTTGATTTTTTCTTCAACAATTGACCTACTCATTAATCGATAATCGTTAACAAAGTCACCTACCTTAGTTTCAAAGTGTACAGCAGTAGGAACATCGTCTTTATTGCGTATGACATTGATAACTGCGTGGTCATCGTAATCATCAAAACCTAGAATAGTTTTGAGTTTGCCTAAATTAGGCATACCAAACGTGCCGATGAAGTCTGCCATAGGAGTTTTCGTAGTTCCCATGATTACTACACTCTTATCTTCAGAAACGGCGATGACCTGTGTTTCTTTGTCAGTACCGGTAACCTTGATAAGGTCAATGACTCCTAAGCCATGTGTATGTTGGATAAGATCCTGTAAATTGTCTTTCATATGTGTTCCTTTTCTGTTTAATATTTAGGCGAGAATATAGTGTATAATAGTGGATTTTATTGCGTTTGTCAAATACTAATTTAGCCAAATGAGAATAGATCGTCAAATGTGCTATTAGTATCAGTATTACTCCGTAAGTCCCAACCTAATACTCCCAATAAGTTTTCAATTTTTTCATCGACCAATGTGCGTTCCATCTCATTATCATCGAATGGCAACTCACAGAACCATTTAGGTAGGCGTAATTCATCAGTTGGATATGCGATACTAGTGAACCTTAAGGGATTCTGTTTCAGCTTACACACAATCACTTTCATTCCGTCTACTATTTTCATTGAATAGTTATCTCCATTCACCCTACGTAAATAATTCCAATTCAATGATGCTCGGACATGCCCCGGCATGTTAGCTTTGCCTGTCCTGCTAATTTTTTCTAATTCTTCGTAGTAAGTCAGTTTGTTGACACCCTTAGGGCTACCTTTAGTCCAGCTATCTTGTTTACCAAGATGAATCTTGAATTCTTTGATGCGTTCGATAACATCCTCTCTGGTCTTGCCACTGAGAACCATGCTTAGTACATCCATCAAGAATTCCTGCACATACTTAGGTGTGTCAGCCCGTTTCAAATCGAGGCCCATGGCTTTGATATCGCCCATCTTACCGTTAGTATCCTTGCGCTTACCTTCTTTGTCAAAGATATTGATAGCATAACGTTTCTTAGTAATGAAGATACTGCGGTCGCCAATCAGTTCACGACCAGCCTTAATGATTTCTCCATTCTTTCTAGGCGCATGAAATGCTCGCTCCATGAATGCTGGGAAACTCTCATTGGTTTGCTCGGCGATAGAATCGTATACCTGAATACATGCTTCTTTATTCCACTCTAACTCACCCTTCTCTATCTGCTCTTTGAAGATAGGGTATGCACTGAAATAACAACTATCTGTATCTCCATATACGATTGCAGATCCTTCATGGTTATATTCGCCAACGACTATCTCGTTGATTGTACTCATCATATGACGTACGATCTGTCTACCTGATAATGTGACGCTCTGCCCGATCCGCTTATCATAGAATCGACAATGCTCATTCAACAATGCACCATATGCACTGTTAAGCAAAATCTTGCGCACCAGTTGGCGTTTGTCATAGTACTCAAACATGTCAGTGCCATAATTTTCTTTAGCCTGTGTTTGAATTGATTTGCGTTCTGTATACCAACGTGTGAGCAATCCGGGAATAACTCCCTCAGTGTCATATCTAAAAATTGTCCCATTAGCACTCAACATATATGGTTTATGGCTGTCAAAAATGAGTTTCCATATCTCTGCCGCACTCATCTCTTCGCTGCGACCATCTTCATAATCAAGTATAAGCATGGTACCGCGTTCTTGGCTCATGATGGCTGTATATTCTAAACTGCCAAACAATCCTTCCCATAGAACACTACCTGTTACTTCATCATCGTCTTTGGCTCGTTTCTTTTCACTAGCCAACCGTCTTCCTTTTTCGTGCATATAGTGTTCTGTAAGAGACTGTCTGACTTGTCCAATGATTGTTTCTGGAGCCATGTTGAGGGCTCTAATAGCCGAGGGATAGAGCGAGTTGATATCCATTGCTCCGACCCACTCATGTATGCCCCTCTTGGGCGTAGCAACATAGGCACCTGCCGCTTGCTGTTCATCATTACTTGACCCCTTCCGTTGTTTATCGGGTATTACCATACCACGTTCATGAGCCTCGTTCATGATCGCCATTTCGATCATTGCAACAGACCCCATGACAGTAGGCAACAATACAGTATTTTCGTGTGCTAGTGCGTTAGCAAGGTCTAGAAACTTGAGTTTATTATGTATCTTTACAAGTAACATCGTATCCTGTCGATTATACTCTAAGAACTTTTTAAAGTCTTTGTTATACAATTGATCAAGCGTACCTTCATATTGTGTCTTATTCTCACCAACTTCCATCTCACCGATGAAGTCTAGTTTATAGCTATGGCGACTCTCATAGTTATATTTTTTATATAACTGTAGATAATCCATATGTATCCTACCAACTAAATCATATGTTGTTTCTTCTTTACCGAAACGTTCATATTTTCTTGTTTTAGGAAGTTGTCCAAGCAGACAAAACTTGCGTGTATCGTCTTTGCTCATCACACGTGTGACACGGTTAACCATGTAAGGTATATCGTATCCTTCAGAGTTCCATCCTGTGAGTATATCCGCATCTTCGATCAATTGGAAGAACATATCGAACATCTCTTTCTCGGACTTGAACAATACACAATTCTCAAAACCATAGCAAATATCTTTCGCGGTCTCTGGACTCATGTGTTTTGGGACGATAGCAAGCGTGACGAGTCGATCAAGCCAATCCAAGTACATTGAGATACTTGTAACCGGATTGAACGGATCCGTCGTTGGGCTAAAGCCTTTCTCCGGATCAAAGTCAACCTCAATGTCAAAGAAAACTGTATGGAGTTTTGGAGGCTCTACCTTTAAGTAATTTTCACTCAGGCATCGGAATACCACATTGATATCCGATTCAAATAGTTTCTTATTGGCATGGATTCGTTTCTCTTTCTCAAACTCACCACGCTTGCGTGTGCTGAAACGACTTACAGGGTCACCGTATAGACTACGAAATTTACCCTTAGGGTCAGTGTAATAAAATGTATAGTTGGCAGGATATTCTTTGTATGTACGTTTACCATCAGGCATGCGTTCTACTACGAATATCCTATCACTGTCTCTATCGTGTATAGCGTCAATATATGACATCGAATGCCTTATTATAAATCTGTTCTGCCATGTCGCTATGTGATTTCATCCCGGGATGTATCTTATCTAGGGCCTTATCATGATAATTCCATGTGATATCTTGTATTGTATCGAATATATCTATTTTGTAAAGAGTGTTTGGATGGCTGATTTTATCATCTAAACATACTATATGTACTGCTTTGATTTTTTTATTCCGTAAATATAACATGCAATGTTGCATAACTAACCAATTTCTCCTAGCAACATCGATCTGATAGGTATCAGACATTAATAAGATTTTCCTATAAGATTTATGTCGTGGTCCAATTCTATGACCAAAGTTAGGTTCTGTGAATTTATAGAAATCTAACCTATCAAAATAACTCCACATGATAACACAAGTATCATTATCGTGGAAATCGAAATTTAAAATAGTATTTAATATCTCAGTTTGCCCTGCAGCCGGAATGCCCTTGTTGATGGTCTCTAAGTTTAGTTTATTGCCTAATATATTAGGCCAAGCGAGGCTGCTAGCCACATATTTTTCCCTATATGGCCATGTGTCGGGCAACCCTATCCCAAAGGTTAACGAACAACCAAACGCAACCAATCTATTCATGATTTAATATATCCCATTCACAATGTCTTACCGACTGCTTCGAGGACATTATTAAGTTCTTCGTGTTCTTTATTGGTCTGACCAAGACTTGCCTTGTGCGCGATTCGTATCGCCTTTTTCAATACTCCGGGCTTCACTTCGAGCTCTTCGGCTACCGCCTTGACAGTATCACTTAGGCCACTCTGTAATGTTTCGATCTCATGCATAACTGCCATACCCTCATTGACTAATTGTGTCAACTTGATCTTGGCTTCCCCGGTAAATGTACGTGCGTTATTCATATTTGTCTCCTGTGTGTTATATATTACTGCGCATTCTCAACCAATTTTTTTACCATGCTATGCAATCCAGGATTAATCTGTAAGGCTGCAGGTAAAAGATTGTGTCGAATCATATTACGTGTATACTTAGTATCGGTGTTACTAGTATCTTCACACCATAATACACCCTTACGCATACACCAGTCAATGAATTCGGACTTCCTCGTCGTCAGGAATGGACGCAAGACATTATTTCGGAAACGTGGAATGATCTTGGGTGTGCCGTGCATGCACGCCCATAAGTAGGTTTCTACCACGTCGTCTAGATGATGACCAGTCACGACCGTACCCAATGGTTCTAGAAATTCATATCGCTCATTGCGCCAAAATTCTTCTGGACTTAGGTCACCGGGTTTCTGGGCAGTAAGCATACCCACGAAAAGGGGAAGATTTCTGTCTGTGCAGAATCTAGATACAAACTCAAATGCACGTTCACTGTTTTCTGTTCCATGATGAAAAAAGGCACATGTGACCTTATGTTTTTTGGATAAGAAATCAGTAATAGCAACGCTATCTACACCACCACTGAGTGCAATTGTGATCTCTTTAGGTAAAGGAAATAGTAATCTAAACATCTGAGTAGTCTAACAGAGAATCAGAATGTTGTCAACGTTATTGGAATATATGTCTATTTTTTTCGCCGTATATTTTAATGTACTTACCTGCTAACATATCAGCCATTGCTTCAATTGGGCTACCGGGATAACTATCACCGGGCTTGATCATACCCAATTCACCCTGACGAACGTGTACTAGTTCATGAAATACTGTTCTCAATATATCAACAAGGTTTCTGTTAGCGGCATAAACCCAAACGCTATCTGAACCTTCTGTATGAGAACCAGTATGATGTCCTTGTTGAGCCTCTTCAGTATCCATACTAAGTTCAATCTTAGGTATGTTTTGTAGATTTAACTTTTTTGCTGCCCATGCTGCAAATTGTTGCACTTCATTATCCAAATCAGGATCTGGATTATCAACTTCATCAAGTTTACCCTTTATCCAATCATCGGGGGTCTTTTTATATTTCTTAACAAATAAATCGTGCAGTGCTTTACCTGTTATCTTATGTTTAGCACTAATCTTTCGCATTAATTTATCAATAGTATCATAGTCATGCTTCTCAAGACTAGGCAATCTGTTAGCCAACTCAAGTGCCGGACCTTCGTAAATACTTTCCCCTCCCCCGTCGCCCCCTTCTCCGGAATCACTACCACCAAAAAAGGCATAACCAGGAAAGAAATACCTACCCTGTTTTTTCCGTTTTTTCTTCTCGATTAAAAATTCGTTGATTCTCATTAGTTTGGATAGACTTCGATATCAAATACTTCTATATCATCTTCTATATATTTGTGTCTTATGATCTCTTCTTTTATTATCCATTTATTATAGTTCTGTTTATGTTCTTCACTACGGTAATCTACTTCTTTATAAAAATCGTATTCCTCGATTGTTAGTTTGAGTCTTAACCATTCGTCTAGGGTTAGGAAATTTTCACCTTTGGCGGAAGTATATATGTGTTCTCGTTTCATATTTCGCTCGTTAAAGTAATATTTATCTTATTTCATATTCGATAACGGATGCCAATTCTGCCAGAAAATCCTCGGTCTGTTCAGTCTTGACTCCGGTAATCTGAAACGTTATTCTAGGATAATGACTAGCATTTGCTGTGCTATGTGGTAGATTCTGCCAATCGAATGATGTTACTTCTCCCACCTTCCACATGCTATGTTGATAATTTCCATAACTCCAAAACTGTCCTGGTTGCCAATCTGTCAGTGCTACTTGAATCCTGATGATACTGTCAGGGTTTTCAGGATTCCATTTCTCTAATTTGTCTAGATGTAGATTCCATACTTCCCCGGGCTTCTGTACATGAATACGATTCATGCAGTCATCTAGTGCAAATAATTTACTGACTTTCTGAAGTACCTCAGGTATATCCCAATTAAGATGAGTGATTTGATAATCTTTGCCATAACCAAAACGCTCTAAGTCATAATCTTCAGCAGCCAATTCTTCTTCGGGTCTAGATTTACCAACCGCACCCCTAGTCCTCCATGTAGCAGGCCTAGAGTTGTCTACTAATCCTGACACCATGTCATCGACATTGAGTTTGAATTTACCTAACCGTATTACTTTATCAAACTCCGGATCGAGATAATCATTTCTAAAATGATACTTGCTCCTAGGTTTAGTTAGTTCCCAGCTGCTGTTCATAATATTACCTTTACTTTGATATCTTTCTTGTTATAGTCTTGATAATAGTTATCAGGTGGCATCGCTATCCTTAAAATTTTAGCCAATTCTCTATTTGTGTTAGGTTCCATACCTAGATAGTTCTCCCATGCATCTAATATACCCCTGTTCTGACGATCAATAATATGACTCATATGACGAAGGTCTATATAATATTTATCATATTTTGGATAAGTGATATTGAAATGTCCGCATCGCACCCACCAACCTAAACATGCATCGTTAGGGCGATATACCAATACTATGGGGGATTCTGGCCATAATTCTTTAAGATATTGAATATTATCCATATAGCTAAAAATATGACTTTTAATTATCCTTACCCCATGACCATTGAATGGTTTGTCAAATAACTCTTCTGCTTGCTTCTTAGTCAATGTAGACATTGATTCGGGAAGTTCGAATTCCATACCCGGATCGAAATACGCACCAAGATGCATGAGATGCATCACGCCCCCGTCCGCATCATGGTGGTATGTTCTTTCGGCGCTATAATCGCTACTGTCAATACTTGTACTATAATAGATGTTTTTTACTACACTACTCCACTTACTGCCAGGAGCGCCCGCCACGAAAATATATTTCATCATTTAGCCTTTATTGCTATCTCTTCTTTATAATATGCATCTTGCTTGACAACCACACTAGTCCACCAAACTAAGTCTTTGAGTGCTTTCTTTGTAGTCATCTTTTCTAGTGTTTTCATCGCTATATTTACTTCGTCACCTACAATCCATTCATATTTTCCTGTATCTTTTTCGATAGCCGCAACACTTTCAGGATCTTTAGACATATCCCGTAATGCCTTGACAAGTTTGTCTCTGTTAGGATTATTCTTGTCTACCCATAATGATTTCTGTAGAACATCTCGATAGTTCTTCACTAATAGATATGCATCATAAAATTCACCCGTAGGTTCCATACCCCATTTCTTGCGATAAACTTCATTGAAGTGTACACCGGGAAAGTTTGCATCAGCAACTATCCTCCCTGTGTTTAAATCTAACACACCTTGAGAGAACCAATCGACATTCTCTTTTAACTGTTTTGGATGCTTGAAATATGCAGCCGTAGTCTCGCGGGTAACGTTAAGTTCCCCCCGCATATATGCTAGTCTACGCTCATTTCCTTTCATTCCGGCAACATATATCACTTTCTTGTTAAAACAATTCTGATATTCTCTCATAGATTTTAATGGACCACACACAAGCATAGTTATCGCCATGAGATCGGGATTCATACCTGACCCCGCGCTAAATCTAACTTCTTTGAATGGATCACTGTCTGTTCTGTGACCAACTACAATCGTTAGATTCTGTAATCCAACTGGTGTATAATCGCGGTAATTATAATCTACCTTGTGTATCAAAAAACTCTCCGCATTACCACCATGTGCGACCATGATTGTTTTTGGATCTCTGCGTAATTCATTATGGAACTTATTGAATCCAGGTATATCATTGATACCTGGAATATTTTCGATAACTACTTTTTCATCTAACTTCTTTTCGAGTTCTTTTGCTACGATCCTAGCCCATACATCTGTTCCACCTCCCACAGATTGCGGGACTATCAAACGGTAATCTGCAAAAGCAGAAGTAGCGAACAGCATTACAAATATTGATATTAACTTCTTCATTTATTTCTCCTTAGAATAATCTCTTTTCGATTGAAATACCATAACGGTCGCGCTTCACACCACTACCAAAATCAAAATAATCATATTTGAAATTTACTGCCCAGCGCGGATCTAGTTTATATTTTACTGCGACACGCGGTCCTTCAAAGTAATCTACATCTCTACCGCCAAACCCCTCACGGTATATATAACCGACCTTTACTTGAACAACATCATTGACCATATATTTGATTCCGGTTTCTATCTGCCAATATTCAGTGCTAGGTTTCAAACTCTGATGTTTCTGTCCTAAGGCACTGTTAACATACAACATAATATAATCATAATTTAATTTAAGATTATATCTATTAGTGATACGGTTATCTTGTTCTCGCTGAATATTAATAAATCCCAGGCCCCAACTGAAATTGTTATTGATTTTAGTCTGCCAATCTAGTGTAGTAGCATATTGATCATTGGTTGTATTCCGTTGGTCATCATAACGGTAACCCAACTCAATTTTATCCTCAGCATATGCTGATGTACCTGCGATCATAATTACTAAAATTGCTATCATCTTCTTAAACATATTTTATCCTCGTTTTATTGAAAAATACGCCGTATATAATGGCTACGAACGTCAGAGCCATTAATGATCCACTGATAGGTCTTGTAAAGATATCAGTGAAATCATATAACTTAGTGTATTGTAAGAAAGTACCTTCTAGTCTATCTGCTAATACATATCCTATAACAAGTGCTGCCCTACTGAACTTATATTTGCGCAACGCGAGTCCAAATACACAGCATATGATAAAGAAAACATAATCTTCCCAATAGCCTGTATATTGCACACTACTCCATATTAGTAATACAATCACAGGCCAGAAATAATAACTGAACGGTAAGTTAGTTATCTGCACTGCATAGCGTATGAAAAATAATCCCAATATGAAACTCAATAGTAGACTATACATATAACTACCGGCTAGATTATCAAAGAACGACAAATCATTTAGCAATGTAGGTGATCCAAGTTCTATACCTACTAACAAGAATAACGAAATGATTATAGCCTCGAACGGCGCACCAGGAATACCAAAGAGTACTGTTGGTACATAACTCGTTGCTTTCTGTGCATTGTTCGCACCTTCGCAACCTATAACACCCTTGACGTTACCATCACCGAACGCAACCTTTTCATTCTTATTAAGTGCCACTGTCTGTCCATATGCTAACCAGTCAGCGACACTACCACCTATACCAGGTATTACTCCTACAATCGCGCCTATAAATCCACCCCGTAATCCGTCCCATCGATGTTCCCAACTATCAGCAAAACCCTGCCATATTTGCTGCCATTCAGTTTTAATATTTTGTATTCGCTCCTGAGTATGTCTATTCTGATATGCTTCTAGTAATTCAGGTATCGCTAATACTCCTGCAAGTAATGGTGCAAGTTGTATACCTCCCCCTAGATAGTCCCAGCCAAACGTCCAACGCTCTGCACCTGTGATTGGATCCTGTCCTACTAGTCCCAAAAATACACCCAATGCTAATGCTAATATACCTCTGAACCAATGCTTGTTATTGATGAAACAAACGCTAGCAAATGCTAATGATAGAAATGCTAATATCTCAGGTATCCCAAATTTTAATATAAGTCCAGCATATATAGGTAAGAATAGGAATACCAATGCTCCCCATATTACACCGTTGACTGCACTGGTACTCAATGCAGCACCTAATGCCCTTGCAGCCTCACCGCGCTTAGTCATGGGGAATCCATCAACCATAGTAGCAGCACTACCGCTAGCCCCGGGTATGTTCATAACTACGCTAGCAAAACTGTCACCTATTGTGGCTGCAACAACTAATGAAGTACTGAATACTACTAACGAATATGGTTCTGCCCTGAATATATCTAAAAACCCAAATATCGTTATTAGACCTACTCCAGCTCCTGCTACGGGTATGATTCCGAACAGAAATCCATAAAGCGTGCCTAAAATTAATGAAACGATGTATTCCATGATAAGTAATAATGTTAGACAAATATTTATCCCAAATGGATAAAAATTTTTAAAATCTTAAGAAAATTATTATGAACACTAAAATTTATAAACTTATGATAGAAAATTTGCACGATTCATTTAAATTACCTAAGTATCAAACAATTTATAATGATATCAGTGAATTTACTGTAGTAACACAACTTCCATGGACTCCTGCTAGATTTCAGAAATTCAAGTATAAGATTGAATCTATATTGGACCTATCTAGTGAATTTAAAGGTACAGTCAAGGATATTGTAGATGATTTTGATGTAAGATACTCAGGAAGATTCTTTGGTGAGATATGGAAACCAAATACTGAGAAATATGGCTACACTGGATGGCAATTGGTAGAAGAAGTAACTAAATTAAATCCTAAGGCTGTGCTTGATGTGGGATGTGGATATAACCAATTCAAAGACAGGATTCCTAACCTGATAGGAATCGATCCTTATAACAATTGTGCTGATTATCAAGTCGATATACTTGAATACTCTGCTATAGAAGAGAGTTTCGATGCCATCATGGCACTAGGTTCTATAAACTTCAACAGTAAAAAGGATATCGAGTTGCGTTTAGCTAACTGTGTTAAGATGTTGGCTCCTAAAGGCAAGATGTTTTTTAGAGTGAATCCAGGTATTCAACATGAAAAAGGACCATGGGTCGATGTATTCCCGTGGTCCTTTGAGATAGCACATGAATTCGCTAGGAAGTTTGATCTAACACTAGATACTTTCAAGAAAGATACAAATAACAGATTATATTTTGTTTATAGCAAAGCATAAAATTTATTTGTCGTCATAATCTCCTGCAAAACTGCTCATATACCTAGAACCTTTTATTTTGAAGTTTGGTTTTGGGGGGTCTTCTGCATTGACAACTGACAAGAAATCCCGGACACTCTGTATAGCTTTATTCTGCATCATTTCTTTCTCTAGTGGTTTAGAATTGGTATACTTTTTAATGAATCTGATGATATCTTTGATATCAAGTTTTTGTTTGCTACCATCTCGAAACCTAAACTCGTAGTTACCTTCTGTATCTACTGCCTTACGCATTTGCATGAATATGTTTGGAATCTTGTCCTGATCAGGATCTGGTGGGGATACCTCGTCATCGTCAAAGTCTGGATCAATTTTTGCTTCATATAGAATTTCGCTTATCTTCATGATACTCCCTCATATCTTTCGAATCTTAATATTGTCATGCGCGGGTTTTCTTCAGCGTGCTGCGCAACATCCAACCATGTTTCTCATGGGCATCTAGGCGTTCAGCGATAAAGTCTGCTATGCCTTGTTTATTCTCTGCTTCTGCATGTTCAAAACAATGGTTAAGTAATTCTATCACTTTCATATTATCTTGTTCAAGTTCTTGTAACATTAACTCGGCGCGCGGGATCATTGTTTGTTCTTGAATTAGAGATAACTCAGCGAAACGTGTCATGCTACCGGGAGTATAACTATCTAATGTTCTAATATATTCCGCTGTCTGATCTATAGAATTTTCATACACTTCTTCATAGATGTCTCCGAAGAATTTATGGTATTGTGGGAAATCAGGTCCCTCTACATTCCAATGGAAATATTGCGTCTTGATCACAAATGCATAACTTGTTGCTAATAGTGTTTTGAGTGTATCTGATAACATGTTATATTCCTATAATTTCAATTATGAACCATATATTTTATATCTACTGCGCGGGCTATGGCTTGCCATGCTAACATCTCTACTATATTCTTCGTCGGTTTTCTTTCGACCTTGACAATGTGCTTTCTGGCTAAATCCTTTTGGATTACTACAATCTATGCTGCGCTTATACTTATCACTCCATTTTTCATTAACCTGTGATTTATGATCTTCTATCCATCTTTTAGCAGCAGGTTTTGTGGGAGGCTCATTCAAAAATTTAACTAATTTTGTATATACTTTATTGATCTGTGAATCGGTGTTATTTATATCGCCGCTGTTGTCGATGATGCTGAATCTTGGAAATATCTCTGCGAAACGACCTATATTATTCTGCACATCGCGCCAGCGGTTAATCAATATATCATCGGGAACGCTCCGTTTCCTAGATTTATTCCTTGATCTTGCTATATCAAGTTTTGTATTGACAACAACTAGATAACTATCGTAGCCTAACTCGTCAAAATTATTTTTTAGATTTTGTACCTTTGTGAAATCAGAACCGGTACCATCTATATGTAACCCCAGTCTTCCATCAATTGCTAGATCAGATTTTTTATTGACTATTTCTTTCGCCCTATTCCGCACTATATTCCGTTCTGTTTCTTCCTCTGGTGGCATTTTCAAGTCGAGGCCCTGTTTTTGCATCAAGTATTCAAAAGCCTGATCACTATTGATGGTTACCAATCCCAATGCATTCAACCCAAGCTGCCTAGATACATAACTTTTGCCACTGCCGGGCCCGCCGACCATGAACACAACTTTAAAGATTGCTGGATCATTGACACCTTCTTGTAACACGGGTTCTAATTCTTTTTGTATCTGATTTAGGGCAAATTCTAGTGCTTTTTCTGGACCGCTATTTCGTTGTATTGTCTTGAATCGCTGTAGTAATTCAGGATGAGTCTTAAAAAATTCAATCAATTCCATTAAGCCCAGATTACCTTGATATTTTATTTCTGTCGTTAAGGTGCCCGTTCTCCTTTGGCCCCTCCTCTTGAACATATTGAACTCTTGTTCATAAGTGGTAGGCCCTCCCACCATCTGACCGCCATTATTACCTGCACTACCACTACCCAAACCAGTGCTTATTGTTTCAAATGTGAATTCGAAGGCTCTCATTTCAAATAAATCTTTTTAGCCTTAATATTAGGATCTGTTTTAGGATCTATGGGCTTAGCTCCGGTGAGCATGTTACCTTTTTTAGTATCGGTATCTGTCAACTGTTGTTTTGTTTTACTAGGTATGACTAACCCTGTTACTAATTTTAACATATTAACTTCCTGCTGGTTTAATTCTAGTCCAACGCCAACCGTCTCCGTCATTACGATTAACTGCGTCAGTCTCGCTAATACCCTGTGCTATACCTGATGGTTTTACTTTATACTTACGATAACTCTGTCCGGCGCCGCCACCGGTGCTATATATCTGACCTTCTTCTATATCTTCGTTTTTCTTGCTACCAGTGCCCCAGTTACTTGCGCCCCTCTTCCGACACTTGACTAACGCACCACTGGCATAAGCACTTGGCCACACCTTATAACGACTCTTAACTTTGTAGTAGCAAGCATCTTTCTTTTCATTCATCAATGATGCTTCATACATTGCACCACCGCACTCAGGACATTGTTGATGTGCTTCATGTACACTTTCTTTTGGTACACAGTTAGGAACCATTCTACCGCCCTTACTTTTCATACCAACTTGCTTGTGAGTATCCCAGCACTTTTCATCTAATTGTTCTTCCGCCATACCTTGCTTTTTTAATATGTCATAGACTAGCAAAGATAATTGAGGCAAATCCTTTTCATTTTTACCGGTCATACTAAGATATTTTTTGACATAATTTTGAATATTAGTCGAATTCACTGGCATGCCTTTAATTTTGTCGGCTATTTTTTGAGCCGCAACATTGTCGCTGATGCCAACAGAATAATTTGTTGATTGGCCAGACAATACAGCAGTAGATGGTGCAGTTGATGTTCCTGCACTCAGTTGGCTGTTGATCCAAGGAATTACTTTATCTTTAATATATTTTTGAGTATTGGCATCTGTGTTTGGATCCACATTAACTCTAGGTAATTTCTCCAATTGTGCTTTGATCTTATCAGCAACTTTTGGACTCGTTCCACTGAGTGCTGTACTTAAAAAACTGGCACCTTCTTGGTGTCTACCTTGTAAATAATATACAATGGCTTTTTCAAGGCGAGATGATGAAAATCCTGCCCCAAATGAACCCATTGTTTGAGCAAGACCCGCTGTCCATTGTCCATTGGCCTCCGCCACACCTTTCTCGGCTTTCTTTTCCTGTTCTCTACGACGAGCATAATCACTGGTTTGAGCAGGTTGTTTTTTGCGAGCAAGTTTTTGGCCACTGATAATTGCTTCTTCACGCTCCCTACGACGGAAATAGTCTGATGTTTCCGCCACACCTTCGTTTGACTTTTTCTTAGTGTTGACATTGATAGCCTTGCCACTACGCTCTGGATTAGGATCTTCTCTACGCTTACGTGCTGCCGCACTAGCACGACCTTTCTTACCTAAACTATGTGCTTTACTTTGTGGTAAGCACTTTGGCTTACCTTCACTATCATCACCTCTAGCACAGTCACCACGAATCTTACCATCAGGACCAAAGCGTACCCACTTTTCTTTGAACCATTTTCGTAGGTTCTCATCTAAAACTTCATCATCATCCCGGCGTGATTGCTGCAGGGCATCTTCAAACACATCATCTAATTTATATATGGCTGATTCTAATTGACTTCTCGCGGTGTATACTTCGTCAATTGCTGTTTCTAATGCATCTTTATCTATATTGTATTTTTCTGCAAGCATTTGAATCTGTACAATAATATCTATTGCAGTATCATCATACTTTATACCTTTAGTGATTTTTCTTGCTTGACTTAATGCTACTTCTAAATCACCTTGTCTATCCTCTTCAAGTCCACCTGAATACACTGGTTTACCTGCTTTACGTGCAGCCAATCGTTTTTGTAACTCTGTAGGTTGCACAGCAGGTTGTACTGGTGCAGCAGGCCCGGCTTTAGGTTCAATAACAGGTTTATCAAATGATGTCAATTGTCCTGCCTTACGAGCAGCCAGTCGCTTTTGTAAGTCCGGGTTTAATTCAGATATGAGACCTTTAAGTATCGAACTCATGATTAATCCTTATTATATATTATATTCCATCATACCTGGTTCGCCGATCCGCTGTGCAGCCGCCGCTGCCATCTCTTTACTGCGGTCACGGTATAATATATCTCCCATGATCTTCATCAATTTATGGAATTTAATAGGATCTTCCAAAGTTTTGATCATATCTTCTATCCTACGATCTTTTACAGCTCGCTTATAGATGCCATAGACAAACCGTGCTTCAGGATATTCTAATGTCACGGTGTCACCGCCCAACTGGATATCCGCGCTAGTACCGTCGGTCGCAGCGTGGGCTATCGCTCTAGCATTGTCGTATCCGATGGAACCTGAACTCATACCCTCACCTACCCCTCCTGCTGCTACTACGCCACCTTGCATTTCCTGCATCATTTTTTCATCATAATACTCTTTCACGGAATTGAGGTAATCATTAGCCTTGATCAACTTTTCTTGTACCCATCCTTCGATACCTTCTTCTTCACTACGGTTCTTTAATAATTCATATATCGCTTTAGCATTCTTCATAGTTGCTAAAACATCGCTGCGCGCCATCTCAACTTCATGATCTACCCGGCTTTGACCTCTTGGTACAAATCCTGTCTTACGCTTCATACTTTGTCCCGGTACTAATATTATATCATCTTCGCTGAGTTCGGATTTATTTGTTTTTTTATCATCTTTATTATTTAGGGCTTTACGCATCTCTTCTTTAGTCATGTTATATTTTTTCTTGAACTCGATATCACTAAGACCATCTTTATCGCTGCGTAAATCGAACTGCAATTCTTTCATCTTACCTTCGTTTATACTATTTTGATATGGTCCGGTTTTCTTAGTTTTACCAAACATGACTTTACCTGCAGGTTCTAGTCCAGCAACTTTTGGTCCCGTTTTAGTTCTTTTTTGCGTCTCGCCCATTGGCTTAGGCACGGCCGCTACTGATCCGGATGCTGTCGCACCCGCTGTTGTTTCGTTGATGATATTCTCTATTTTCATAATCTTTCACCGTTTAGTAGAGTATTTATCTGTATTACAGGATATTGACTCATAAATAAAAACTATGATTATTAACTGTGACAAGATTCCTAGTATAGAATTTGATCCGCTCAGGGGTAGTTGTAGGGTTCAAGAGTTAAGGCAATCGGTTCTGGACTATATGCGTGAAAGTAAAAACTCTATAATTTGTAAAAACAATAAATTGTTTGTATTAAAATGTATAAATTATAAGAGATTATATGAAGTTTCTATAGGCGACATTTTAGGAACTAGGGTTATAAGTCAGATTAAAAATAAAGAGATCATGTTGGCATCTGATTGTTCCTCTGAGGCTCATTATGGTATGGTTGATGTGGTTTATCAAATCATCGAAAGTCTTGGGTTACCTAAAGATCAGATACTACTCATAACAACTTCTACAGATATAGAACTTTATATGAGAAAAAAATATCAGTGTCATATCCACTTAGAATCATATGAGTATTTTGAAAAATTAGCGCCTTATCGTGACTGGGAAACAGATCGGAAGAGCACACGTCTGAACTCCAGTCACTCTCGCGCATCTCGTATGCCGTCTTCTGCTTGAAAAAAAAAA
>OGWH01000025.1_pt1 | contig 19697 bp, 25 predicted proteins | sample 1575971 | NCBI WGS metagenome assembly OGWH01 (sample SAMN07581554, study PRJEB24739) | freshwater metagenome
ATACGTAACACCTTTCGGTTGTTTTTGTGCAAATGCAGATGTTGCTAAAATTAAACCTGTTGCTATAACTAGTAATGTTTTCATCCGAATAATCCTTCTAAAGTTGCTTGTGGTTTGGCCGACCATCCTATACCTTCCAAAATAGTATTAATTGGTTCTAGGAAGGATTTTTCAAACATAGTATTATAATCGGCATATTTCTTAATATTCAATTCATTGGGAATAGATGAAACGAATGCTATACAATTTTCTCCAATGATATTGGGCTCTTTGAGATATAAGAACTTGATCTTATCGCCTTCCTTAATTCTCTCATATTTCTTATCTAATTTATTTGTCACTAAATGATAGTTATAAAGCAAAGCTCCGCGGACATGCATCGGTGTTCCTTGTTTATAGATACTTGCTCTATCCGAATATTTATCCAATCCATTTACGCTTCTAGGAAAAGAAATGGATTCTGGCGATAACTTTTTATACTCATCCTCAAAATTTCTAACATAAGTCTGTAGATCATTTTCAGTTTGAGTTAGGATGATTTTAACTGCATTGCGTAAAGCATCTCGAACGGGTTCGGGTGTGGATGATCTAACGATCTCCAGTCCCATAACTTTCAATTTGGGTTCTGCGTATTGAACACCTTCATTATTATATACGTTTAATGCATATCTTTTCTTAGCTACCCATATGCCTCTATCCGCAATAACTTCTCGTTTAAAGGATATTCTGTTGTCAAATGCATTAGTATAATCCGCAAGCTGATCTGTAGCTGTTTGAAGAAACGATTCTATTTTCTCATCACACACTTTATCTAAAATCTTTACTAATTTTTCCTTGGGAGTATCCTTGAAGAATTTTTGCACTAAAGGTTCCAATGTAATATAGCACGCATCTGTATCTGAATAAAAAGAATACATATAATTCTTAGTACCACATATTTTATTTAAGTTATCATTCAATGCCTTGCCGATAGTTTGAATAATAAACTGCCCTGTTAATGTAATTCCTTCAGCTATCCTATCATCATAGAAACGAAAGTATTCGTTTGCCATTGCACCGAATAGGGAATTCATTTGAATTTTCCTAGCCATCTGGAAGTTATTAAATTTAGATATTAATTTCTTATATTTTGGATCCTTAGTTTCTTCAAACTTTTTCTGAGCATCCAACATGGACTTCTTATACTTTTTACGATCATCAAATAATTTTTCTACAATCTCGGGAAAGATCCCTTGTTTATTTCGCATGAAGCAATATCCGTTTGCTGTCATACAATAATCCTTCTCCTTAAGATCATCCAAATTTATTTCTTGCTCTACGATCTTACTCATACCTATATCTTTTGAAACCCCAGTTATCATTGTCTCGGGGGAGAGATTATACTGCATAATGATACTAGGATATAGGCTTGTTGCATCAAAAGATACTACCCAATCATATTTTCCTGGTTTAGGTTCCTGAACATATGCACCGGCAATTTGCCTACCTGGTCTTTCTACTCTCTGATGCACTACAATATTTTTCTTCCATAGATGGTTATATAGTATACAGTCCCATGTCCTTACTGCAGAAAATATATCAACATAATTACATTTGGCATCATATGCCATAGTTAGAATCAGTTCGATAAGCCGCATCTTATCTTCTAACTGATCTACAAGTTCTACATCTCGAATGTTATAGTCTACAAACTTTTGCCAATCGCTTTGCCAAAACTCAGTAAAGGATCCATATTCATCATATGATAATTTTTCTTTACCAAGTTCTACTTTTGCAATATGATCTAACTTATAAGATTCCTGGGCAGTATAAGTAAATTTTCTATAAAGATCAAGATAGTCGAGTATGGCAACGCCCATAAGATCGAAAGAAACATTCTCTTTCTTTAATTTAATAATATTCTTTTGTGAGACTTGTTTCCAGGGGGAAAGTAATTTTACTTGATCTTCTCCCAATACCTTAGCTATACGATTGCACAGGTATGGTATATCAAAAAATTCAACATTCCATCCTGTGATGATATGGGGATGGTTGTCTTGTAAATCTTCTAAGAATCTTTTGAGCAGAGTAGTCTCATCTTTGCATAGAATATAATGTACATCATTTCGATAATTATTATACTCTTGCAAGCCATAAGTTGTAATCTTTTTAGTATTATAATCCTGAACTGTGATAAGTAATACTTTCTCCATCGGATTATTAATATCCGGAAATCCCAAATCTGCAGTTGTTTCAATATCTAGTGTCCAGATACTAATCTGAGAAATATCGAATTCTATTTCATCTGGAAAGGAATCAGATATATATTGATATCCGTAATTAGTATTACCAAAGATTGGAAAGTTTTCGACTTCCTTATATTTCATTACAAAATCTTTGGCATCATTGATGCTTTCAAAATCGATCCTATCTAGATTCTCTCCAAACAAAGATTTGAATTTGGATTCTTTTTGAGTTTTTATGAAAAGAGAAGGTTTGAATTGGACTTTATCCTGGACTCTTTTGCCATTATTGATCCCGCGGACTAGGATATTATTACCAAACTGATTGATACTAGTGTAGAATTTCATAATCTTTCGGTCATCTTGATAACTTATAAATAATAATTATATAGGAAATTGAGAATAAGAACAATATAAAATTTAGTTAAATTAACCATAAAGAGAGAGGGTCTATGAAGAAAAAGGCCATAAGCATTTTCTTCGTAATGGCTTCGTTATCCGCAGTTGCTCAGACCTATGATTCGACAACAAAAGTAGACACAAATAATACCAGTACTTCTACAAGTACTGTTAACTCCAATAACAATAATACAAACACTTCTACCTCGACCAGTACTTCAACGGTCAACAGTACAAATACAAACACGAACAATAACGTAAATACTAGTACATCCACTAGTACAAATACCAATAACAATGTAAATCAGAATATAAATTCTGGTGAAACTACCACTAACGTAGTGAACTCCGGAACGGTCACATATAACAATAACAACGTGAATACTGGCACGATGACCAACATCAACCAGAACACTTCAACATCCAATAGTACGAATACGAACAACAACAATAATATAAATCAAAACATTAACTCTGGGGAACAGACATTTAACAATAATAACGTCAGCACATCGACGAGCACCAATACCAACATCAATCAGAACATTAATTCTGGGACGATGACATACAATAACAATAACAATAACAATACTACTAGCAATAATACAAATGTCAATCAGAACATCAACTCTGGAACGATGACATACAATAATAATAATAACACCACAAGCACAAATACAAATAACAATATTAATCAGAACATTAACTCTGGCACAATGACATATAACAATAATAACGTCAATACCTCGAACTCTACATCTGATAATACCAATCGGACTATAATGTCGGGGCAAGTCACGTATAATAATAACAATAATACTACCTCAAACAATACTAATACTAATCATAACATTAATTCTGGAACAATGACTTACAATAATAATAATGTTTCAACATCAACTAGTAACAATACGAATACCAATAATAATACCAATGTTAATATAAATTCTGGTACACAGACATTCAATAACAACAATGTGAGCGTATCTGCCAGTCAAAGCACCAATACTAATAATAATGTCAATACATCAACATCCTCATCCACCAATACTAACGTAAATCAAAATAATTCTGTTTCCCAGAGCTCTAGCACAAATAATAATACGAATCAGAACGTTAATGTGAACACTGGCGACATGACGAATCGAAACATCAATACTACCGAGATCAAACAGGAAGTAAAGACTCCTCCTCCTTCAGCAGTAGCACCTAGCATGATGAGTGGCGGAGGCAACGATCTTTGTACTACAGGTACTTCTGGTGCGGTACAGACTCAGATATTCGGTGTGTCGGCGGGTGGAACAGTAAGAGATATAAATTGCGAGAGATTAAAACTCTCTAAGACACTTTATGACATGGGTATGAAGGTGGCAGCAGTTGCTACCATGTGCCAAGATCGCAGGATATTTGATGCGATGATGGCTGCTGGAACTCCCTGCCCATATGAAGGCAAGATCGGTGCCGAGGCATTGGCTCTTTGGACGGCTAATCCGGATCGTGTACCTGCCCCTGTCGTAAAGGAAGAAGATGATACTTATAAGAAAATTGGCCTTGGTTCTTTGCTTGGCCTTGTTGCCTCTAGATTATTCTAAAGCACAGTCTGCTGCAGACCTAGATCCTTCTCAGGTATACAATACTGGTAATATTGTAACTCCTTCTACCACTTCGTCTGGATCTACGTGGGTAAATGGCGTATATCAGGATGAGCTAGGTTGTTTCGGGGGCAATACGCCAGGTTATTGTGGCCCTAAACCCATTGTTAGGCCCACAGGTGATATCAACTTTAGCTATGGTTGGACTGATCTTTATCAGGTGAAACAGATTGCCAATGTATTGCCATATTCAGGAACTGGTTTGAGAGTCGATGGTTATAATTTTGGATTCACCGCTAAAAACGGAAACGGGTGGGATGATGGTAGGGTGGATCTGTTGTATGCATATGTTCAGTTTGACGGACCCAAAGGCACAGTGTACAATGATACTGCAAACATTTCCTACAAATACGATTGGACGAGATTTGATCTAGCAAAAACATTTACAGATCCTTACAACGCTGCTGACATCACTTCTGTGCGTTATGGTTTTGTAGGTAAAGACAATAACTATTGGGCAGGCCCATATGGTCCAGAAATTAGGGATGTATCATTTAATTTAAAATTTTCCGTCGATCCTTGTGTTAGTGACCCAATGTATTCTACTTCATGCCCGGGATATATGGAAGCACTAGCTAAATTGTTGCCTTCCTCAAATCCTACTATAGAAACCTTTGAGATGACCCCCACAGCTGAAACTATCATAACAGAAACCACTCCGGCGATTCTAGCATATGCTGCTCCCGTATCACAACAATCTCAACCTACAGATCAATCTACAACTGTTGCAGAACAAAAACAGGAACAGAAACAAGATCAAAGTGGTGAAAAGAAAGGTGCTTCACTATCTACTATCCTGAGTATTGTAGGTAAGGAACAAAGCAGGATTGCTGGGATAGAACAAAGTGTAGTGTCAGAATCAGTATCTCAGGCAATGAAAGATTTAGACAAGATGACTGCTCAAGCGGAAGCTGTTGCTCAACAAAGTTCCAGCCAAAGCCAAGAACAGACAGTAGCAGAGCAGGTGCCCGTGCAGGCACAGATAGCGTCTATGCAGCAGACAGTTACTGTACAAACAACAATATCTGCTGCTAGCCTAGCTGCACGCTCAGGTCCCATGCAAACCAGAGAAGAAGAAAAGAAAGAAGAACAACCTTCTCAACAAATCCAGGATACTTCCGCCCAAATGCAGCCGTCCAAACAAGATGAATCTGCTCAGGTAGCATCGCAACAGAGTATGATGATAGAACCACCAAGGCCACCGAACATAGTCTCTGTGGAAATTACTTCCGTAATACAGGATAATTTTACCGCAACGCCAATAATACCCCAAGCCCAAGCGGAACCTCAGATGTCTCAGGGCATGGTAGAAATGCGCCAGCCTGAGCCAGCCAAGATAAACGAGGAGCCGATGGCAACGCAGATCGTGGTATCAGAACAGAGACCGAATCTTCCGATATCTTCTACTTCTGCTTCTCAACAAGATACTTCGGTATTCAGTTTTATACCCCCCACTCTCATCGATCCGTTACGTGTAGAAAACCCAGTGCAGGAATGGATACCTACAAATTATTCCCTGTTGCCCGAACGTAGAACCGCCGAAGAGATCGAGATGCCAAAGATAGAAGAATACAAAGCAGTAGTCACGAATCCCGCAGAAGATCTGAAAGATAGCAAACCCCCAGTTATAGATCAATCTATGCAATCTCAGAATCAGACAGTCAAGAAGAATGTGCAAGATAATGAAGCAGCTGGAGGAGTATCGTTAGATAGGATGGCAGTACAACCTGCAGGTTATACGCAGTATAGCATAGCGCTTAAGGATGCAGCTTTCTATGAACCAAAAGAAATATACAAAGGACAGAAGGTAGTTGATAATGCGAGAGCATTGAGACAATTAGCAACAGATAAACTACACCAAGAGATGATAGAACAACAATACAGGAGATAAAATGTCTAAAAACATCGATGAACAAGTAGATAAGTTAGAAGCGGCAGTTGATCCAAATACCGTTATAAGCATTGGGGGAATAAATTTCACACCCGCTAAACTAATGATTGCCGGCGGTATTTTGTCTTCCGTGCTCGGCGGACTCTATGGAGCATTTGAGGTGTACAAGGACTACATGGAAATGAAGGAAGCTATCCAGACATATGTGGCACCGGATCTTTCTGCACTTAATGAAAAACTTTCAGTTTTAGAAAAGCAAATGGAAAACGTTAAGAGCAGTGTAAATGATGCTTCGGATTATACGAGTGATATTAAGAATGATCTCAAGTCTGATATACGTCGCATGGAAGGCGTCGTCGAAGGAGTGGAGAGAAGCTCTAAGCAACTCCAGCGCGAGACGCTTGCCGATGTAAAATCCATGCGCGACGAACTCCGCGACACTAGAAGAGATGTTGAAAGAGAGATGCGTCAGCAGAAGGTCGAACTTGAGAAGAAACTTAAAGAAGCAGTAGACAATCCTTTAGCCGGAAAATAAATGGACATCGCGGAAATATTAAATTCCGCGAATACCGCTTTTGAGCAGATAAAAAAGATGTCAGCGGTCACAGACGATGTTAATGCTATCATGGGCAGCGTTACGGGATTTGCTAGCCAGATAGGTGATCTAAAACGGGCTATGATAGTTGAAGAAGTACGACAACTACATGTCGCATATTCTAATAAAAAATCTAAGAAAACTCCAACTGAACGAACATTAGAAATATATACTGCCAAGACCCGTATAGTGCAGATGGAGAAAGAATTATATCATATGTTTTTATATGGAGATCTGCATCATTTAGGTATGGATGGGTATAAAGAATTTTGTAAGATACGCGAGGACATAGAAAAAAAATCTTCAAAAAAGGCATTAGAAGATAACACCTGGGAAATACAACAACAGGAAGATGAAAGATTTATAAAGCAAATGAAAGTAGTAATTGGCGCGTTATTCGGAAGCATTGTTGCTGTAGTACAATTAGCTCAACAAATTAAGGATTTTCTACAGTAATAAATATAATTGATTTACCGTAACTAGGAGATACTATGAATAAACTATTATTAATCGTAGCAATTCCTTTGTTATTGGCAGGTTGCGAACAGCAGTATAGATATCCATGTCAGGACCCCAATAATTGGGATAATGAATCTTGTCAAAAACCCCTATGTGAAGTAAATAGGGATTGTCCCGAACATATTTTTAAAGAAAATAAAGACGGTTCGTCTAAATCTAAATCATTCAAAGGAGAATGTAAATGAAAGAAGTAAAAGCATCAAATCGTTATTCTGAAGAAGAATTGATGGTTCGTCTTAAATTTTTCATAGGCATTTGCTTAGCATTAACATTAATAGGCATCGTTTTTACTGTATTATATAGCATCATGTTTATAACACAACCATTAAACGCGATCAGTCCTATTGATTCAAAATTCTTTGAATTAATTATACCGATAGCAACATTCCTTACTGGCACATTGTCGGGTATAATGTTGGCTGGTACAGGTAAAGATGCAGCTATGTCTGGGGCAGCACAAGCAAGCAAAAGCTTCGCACCTAAACCATTAGCAAGTCCTGTTTCTAATCCAGCACCATTAAATCCCTCACCTGTCATGAAAGAACCTACTATGTCTTTCAGTAAGGTTGAAGAAGTCAAGTTAGATTCAGAGCCCTGATTGTGAAAAAATCATTACAACCTAATTCTAAATATAATCGATTTGATTTGAATCGAGATGGGGAGGTCTCAGATAATGAGATGCAGGATTCCTACGATATGTTAGAATTGGAATTGAAGGAGGAAAAGGCCGATACTCAAAAACGTATGGCTTGGGCTTCCTTCATTGTAATGGTAGCGGTAACAGTTTTTCTGTTTTTGCCTGTAGTATCAGATACCCGAGTAGAGGCACTTAGTGATCTACTCGGGTTATTTTATATCTCTCAGGCGGGTATAATAGGTGCGTATATGGGAGTAACCGCTTGGATGAATAAAAAATGATGATAGATTATTTTGTAGCTTATTGGTTGTATCTTGTGTATTTGCCCTATGCACTCATACCCGAATACGGAAGGTTATTTTCTAAGTAATACTCACTTGCGGAGTTTGTCTGCCACCGTCATTGACCGCTTTGCCCAATTGATTCGTTACTATTTGAATACCTGATCCAAAGATAGCATTATACTGATTAAATACTTCATCATCTAAATCTGCTTCCCAAACTATACTAGATGCCTTAACTTTGATCTTATGCTCTTTAGTATATCCAGCATATGGGATAAGCCCCATAGAATGTTGATCTGGTGTAGAACGAGACCCCAATAACATAATAGCACATGGTTTATTAACCAACACATATTCATTCTGATATGTGACCTCTCCAATTACTTCTTCGCCTGTAATTAATTTCAAAAGTTTAATCATTTTCTGTCAGTCTCCAAATATATTCTGTTGCTTCAATTTCGTCATAAAAAATTTTAAAATTTGTTTCCAAGGATGCTTGATTATACATAAAAATTAGTATATAGTCGGATAGGGAACTAGTTTTAATTATCCAGTCCCCGATCCTTACTGCATTTAGAAATGCTATTCCCAATGGTGAAAAAAGCCTTTATTATGAAATCTCAGATGTTGCTTTGCTCTTTCCATCTGAATTTCAGTTATCACCTCAAAGATAAACTTAAAGAAATTACTTATCGTTTTCAACATCATTTTCCTCCATTAGCAGTACTCTATTGTCTGCAGTGAAGGAAGATACTGTAGAAGGTTCATCCTTTACTTCTATTTTTTTAGGCTTTTTATGCTCGGGAATAATTTTCTCTAAGAAGACCTTAAGCATTCCGTTAACTAATTCCGCATTATGCACTTCGATCTGATCGTTGAGTGCAAACATACGGGTAAATGCCCGGTTAGCGATACCTTTGAACAGATAGTCAGCAGAAGTTTCATTGTCATCGGTTGTAAAACCTTTAACGATAAGTTTGCCATCGTCCAGAGTAATATCTAGATTCGACTTAGAAAATCCTGCTACTGCGAGCTCTATGGTATAGGTATTTTCGCCGGTCTTCTTAATATTGTATGGGGGATAGTTTGGGATGTGCTTGGTAAGATCATCGTGTATCTTAGCCATGCGATTAAACTGATCATCATAACCAACGAAAAACTTATCAAAATCTTTAAATGCGTCGTAAACTGCAGGAAGTTGCTTAAGATATGTCATGCTGTTCTCCTTAATTAAGCGAGTTAAATTGAAAATGCTACCCAATTGGCATAGCGATGCTGCTTACGATTACAGCGATAGTCTAACGTTCTATCCGTTCTAGTTTTATCTAGCAGTACGTCCCATCTCGGGATATTATTATTTATTAAAGTTAATGCCCTTTTTCTTGCCAATATTATACTTGGTTTCTAACTTCCAGTCATGTTTTTCTTTATGCGAGATAACTTTTATCTGCGATAAAGGAGCATAATCTTTAAAATGTTCTGAATTTAATACTGATACTAATCCCCAATCTACCAACAGTTTAGCTATAGTATTCCTTCTTTGAAGATCATTATCTGTTAGATCAGCATTTTTACCATCCAATGCAAATAATTCTTTAAAGTGGACAATAAAATATCTTCCTTGTTTGTGTAAGATATGGCAAGATTGATAAAGAGTTTTATCTTTTCTCGACGCAACTCCTATACGAGTTAATGTTTCCCTAACCTTTAGGAAATCATCGGGTTCCAAAAGGTTAATTTCTAACGGTCTATATCCAGGAAAATCAATATGAATTAATTCATCAGTCATTTCTTGCCACCCTTTGTTATTCTTGTTCTAAGGTTTTCTATCATCGAGTCATCAAGAAGAGGCAAGATCTGCTTGGCTTTTTCTGTGCTATAGCCATAGTATTCTTTGACAATCTCCAAATCATCGATTTTCTCAGCCTTGATCCATTTATTGAATCTTTTTTTAGGTCTAACTATATTTATAAGAAAATCAAATTGGAGGAGTTTGTCCAAATGAGGTCTTGAATTCATCTCATTCGCAGGAATGATAGTATCATGCCCGAAAGAAAGTCCTCGATTTACTATGAAAGGATCATACTGTTTCTCAGACCATTCGTCAACTATCAACTTTTCTTTGGAATAATTAATGGAATTCAAAAAATCAAAGGGGGATATTTTAGGTAACTTGTAAGTTTCTTCCTCTTTTTTCTCCTGAGTTTCACTGAACAGAGACATCCAAATCTCCCATAATAATTTTAGCGTTGCTATACAAACCAAGTTTCATCTTTTCTTGTATAACTATTTCCGCTTCAAACGCATTGGAACATACCTCAGTTCTTATCAAAGTATTGCCTTTAAAGAAATGTACAGTTACCTTATTCATTTGATTTCAATAGTAGCCATAACTTCAGTCAAACATGCTACTAGATTAATCTCAGCATCTGCAACGAAAGCTGCCTTATATTGATAATCCGCCAATAGAAGTACTAACTGAGGGACTTGATCCACTTGATCTATGAGATGATCATAGATTTTTCTAAAAAGTGTCTGAGGATCATTATCTAGATTGTTAACCACCCAAGTTCTCATCTTTTTCCAATCTTTAGTTTTCAAAGATTGAACGAGTTCTTGCATATTAACTTCACCAAGATTGACTAAGATGCCTTCGTCGATCTTACCCGATGAAGAATATTTCTGAACCTCGTTTAATATGCGTCGATAGTCGGGGAAGTGTTTTTCGATAACCTTGGCTAGAACTTTTGGATCTGCTTCTACCTTTTCAGTTTCTAAGATATCAGATAAACGCTTGAAGAATTTTGCTGCGATCTTAGGTTTTTCTGCCTTGTCGATCTTAAATTCAATGACAGAGCACCTAGAATGTAGAGGGGGAATAATTCGATTTTTAAAGTTACACGTAAAGATGAATCTGCAATTCTGAGAAAATTCTTCAATGAAACCTCGAAGCGCTGGCTGGAAACTTTGCGGGTTCGTATAATCTGCCTCGTCTAAAATCACAACCTTTGTCTTGCCTGTAAAAGATACGGTAGACGCAAACTGACTGATCTTAGTTCTAAGGACATCGATACCATTTTCCAAAGATGCGTTAATGAATAGGGAGTCCAATCCCATCTCATCACACAATGCTTTAGCAACAGTAGTCTTGCCGACACCGGCAGATCCGCAGAGAAGCATATTCTGCAGATCGCCTCGGTCGATCATTTCTTTAAAGATCTTCTTTTGTTTCTCGGGAAGAATGCAATCATCAATTTTCTTTGGGCGCCATTTCTCTACCCAAAGATATTCAGTGTTATCCATAATATAAAACTCCTAGATTAAACTACAGAGTCAGGTTCCATTGCAATGAAATATTCTAGATCTTTAGTTTCATGCTTGAAATGAAATACTTTCTTTTTCGATACTGTGATAGTATAAGCATCAGGAACAATTTTAAAGTTCTCAACTGCCATGTGGCATTCAAAATCATTTTCGCTAGTACCAATAGTCTTCTTATAGGTATTAGCAGTATCATTTTTCTTATCACCTACTGTCAATGTAACAGTCTTATCTTTGCTCGATACTGAGATAGTAGGTGCGCCAGTAATTGCTGCAGCTTTAATGATCATATTAACTTGATCTGCAGTCAACTTAAACTGATAATGATTATCAATGTCGATGCTCTTATCGGGAGCGGCTACAATAACATTTGGGCTAGAATAAAAATACTCGAACTTGCCGTTATCCTTAGAGATAGTTAGGCTCTTTTCTCCGAATTCGATATTTTGATTCTCCATAAGAGTAAGGAGAGCCAAAAGAGAATTCAAATCATAGATAGCAACTTCTTCGGGGAAATCTTCAGTTACTGTTGCTTTTGCGAAGATGTTCTTTGCTGTACTGATAGTAGAAAGCACCTTACCTTTTCGGATAAGGATATTACTATTGATAGTAGCAAAGTTTTTTAATACTTGGATTGTTTCATTACTAATTTGCATTATTTAGACTCCTTGGTTTCAATGTCATGCACATACAACATTATTAAAGCATAGTGTAACACCTTTAGAATATCTTGTCTATTCCTTCCGGCTTTCTTTCCATATCTTTGGGCGTATTTAATAATATTCCCGCGGGTAAATCCAATCCCGTCTCCATTATCTATAACGAATTCTGTTGTCTGAAACTTATTCTGAGAATAGTGTTGCCCATATGTAGTATCAACATAACTTTTCAATTCTTTCAACAAATTTTCTTCATTATACTTATAATTTATTTTTTCCGCCATGGGTATTCTCCATTATATTTTTCTTCCATCATACGATTCCCCCGTAAAAAGAATTCTGCTTGAACAGAATCTTTCCTGTTACCTACTCTATAATTCAAAGTATACATACCATTGGTATTATAATTAAATCCATATTGTAAAAGATAATGCATAATTAGGCGATCTATCTCGGGCTGATCGTCAGGGTGCCTTGCTCTTCTATACCATGCTGGTGATACTTGAATAGCTATCCTTGTAGGCAAAAAATAACATCCAACATCTACAAACTTATCTCCCAGAACACTTTCCCATTTTCCTAAGTTTTCGCAATCATCATTGCAGACATAATTACTATCACTATTAACAATTTTACGCAATGAAAATGCCCAATCATTATTTTCACATACTTTAACTAAAGATTCTATATGTTCAGGTTCTAACCAGTTATCCTCATCTAGAAAACATATATAATCCGAATCTACTAGGTAGGAAAATGCCCCATAAATACGATGACCGTTATACCCTTCTGCCCCAGTATTATGAGGTAGAGTAATGATAGTTTTATCTTCAAACCCCATTAGAGTTTCATTGGATTTTTTTAGATACTCGGGTCCATCTATGACAACTAAATGTTCTAAATTATCATAAGTTTGATTTGAAACTGAGGTTAAATTCTCATTCAAATATCTTGTGCCAGTTGTTGGCGTGATGATAGTTACTTTTTTACTCATAATCCACAACCTCGATCCCTTCAGGTATTTTCACGGGTATGCCTCCATCTTCAACTTTCCTTGCGGCATGGAAATAAATTTTTCCTTTGGTCATCTTTTTAATAAAAAGCTGAAAAACTAAATTATTTAAACCGCTGTTTATAACATGAACTTCTTTAGCATTACAGATGGCATCTACATAATCTAATACATCATCCGTATCCGATTTATCTACAGTATGCCTCGGTAGTTCGGTTTCTATTTTAAGATCAAAGATTTTATAACTGCTAACGTCATGTACAATTATATATTCTTCTCCAAGAGATTTCAATAATTTTTGATAGAATAATTTAGAAGTTTCTAAGTTTTTAGGAAGAACAAAACCATAGTATTCTAACATGGGATCTAAATTATACTGCGTATAAAATGAATCTTCGAAGTTTTCAAAATCAACCTTATCAAACCCTACTCGATATAGTTCCATTTTATTATCCATACTATAACGAATAGAATCATTAAATTCCTCGTCTACCGGTAAAATTTTAATCTTATCTGCAAAGTCCTCATAAAGATGAGATACCGTTTTAACAAAATGCCTTTTGCAAACTAGATTGACCTCGTCGAAGGTATTTGCAAAAGCATGGACTAATCCATTGCAAATAAAATGATCTCCTAGACCCGTGTGATGGTGTAATACTATCTTTTTCATATTGCTGGTTCGTATACTGGATTATTGTTCTCATCATAGGTCTGACCTATGAAATGCTTTCCTACAGATTGATAACTGTTTCTCATCCAAACTGTTTCTTTTAAACCATATACTGAAGATGACTGTTCATACATGGGCCACACTATTTGTCGTAAGTATATCTGATCTATGAGATAACTATGTGTAGTATTAAAAGAAGACATAGCATCCATGCATTCAGAAGATATGCCATCTCGCATACCCCACATGCCTGCTAGTATAGGAAACTCATAGTGATTGACATGATCCCGTATAGTACATAGTTTAGTTTTAGATAATAACCAATCGTCAACAATTTGTTTTTCTCTATAGGATAATCTCGAATCGGTATCTCTAGATAAAACAATAGTGCCTGGCACCATAGACCTAAATCTCCAAAATGCACCAAATGTACCATCTGTAACTTTAATCGTTGTCACATTGGTAAAGTTATTCAATGCTGTTACTACCAAGTTAGAAACAGAATCATCATAATAAAAATGACAGTCCCATTCCGGAAATATTATTTTCGCTAACTGAGCATTGAGTATCGCACCGACAGTATACTTTGGATTATTGCCCCATAGGCTAAATGCTATTATCTTATTCATCTGTAGTATTTAACTAATTTAGTTCTATCGCCCTTAATATAAGCGAAGGCTTCTTTCATTTCTGCACTTAAAGAATTATAAAGTTGCCACATCTCAGTTTCTGCTTGAATGGTATTATAGTTTGTTCCTTTGGGATGCGATATCGTATGCCCATAATCTCTTAATACCGGTTTCTGATTGATATAGCAAATCGCGGATAAAACTATATCCCAGCACCATCCCATTTTATACGGAGAAAAATCTAAACCAGATTCTTCAAACTTGGTAATAACATCTTTATGGATGAACCAACAAGTGCAGTCTGGATTAGCAACAACTTTCAACTTATCCAAATCTATATTTAGATTAATAACGTCGCTTCTAGAAGAATCATACCAGGTATAATCGACATTCGGAGCATATATACCCCATTCAGTTCTTTCATAGTATTTTAATGCATCATCATATAGTTGTTTCCAATTATCATATGATGCATCTGCTTGTATATGAAACAATATATCTGCATCGAATAATTCAATAGCCTTTAAGAATTGTGCAGTGAAATAACTTTCTTCACCTATATTATACCAACCATCTTCTCTATGGTTATCATCACTATTGATTATTACAGGTTCGACCCCTATCTCTTTTAACTGTATTATCTTTTGTTTAGTTTTTTCAAACTGTCCTCGCCAATTAAAAATAAAGGTCTGTATCTTCACTCTCGTGCCTCGATTTTGTTGTATACTATAGCATCGAACCAATTAAGAAGATTATTTAATAACATATAATCCTTAGGCAATCCGTTTAGAAGCGGGGGATGTTCCAAGTATTCATTATACTTGTTCTCATCAGAATCAACTTCCATAACATACTCAGTTAACTTATCTAGATCATCAAAGTCTTGAGCATTGATAAATGCTCTACTATTGAAGTCAGAAGTAACCAATGGATTGCCCCAGTAAATAGGTACAGTGCCTGCGTAGAAAGCATGCAAGATTTTTTCTGTGGTATAACCGGGGTAACTATAAGGTTCAAAACAAATATTAAATTTTCTCGTTGTGAGAAAATCTATTTTCGCTTTTTCTCCCTCAAGTTTAATATCCATATTATTAAATACTTTTCCGGGACTATCCACTCGTTTGTAAGAATTAAGCTTATTGAAGAATTCATTACGTTCTTGACAATTTGGATTACCCACAACAAAAGAACAAAAATCTGTCTTTTCTTTTATTTTGCGATCCCCCAAGATATAATAATAGTTATATCCTGTTTGATGTATCTGATCTAATGCCCACATATAGACCACGAATAGAGGTAATCTATAGTGCCACGAATTGAAATTGTGATCAAAAGAAATAGCATAATGGCAGTCATAATCTTCCGGTCTTTGATTTTCCCCGGTATAAAAGATTTTAACCACATCCTTTTTAGAAAACTTTTTATTATTTTCTCCAAAGTTTCTATCACCAAAGATTAGATAGTCGGGATTTTCATTATCAACCTCAACGTCAAACCTATTAGCTAAAAGGCTATGAAAGAATCTAGCCAAATGTTCATGGGTATCAGTAAAACCTAATTTCAATTTTCTCATACTGAGTTCACCGCCGTTTCCAATGCGCGGGTTATGTCTAAAACATCTTGTCCGGATAATTGATGCATAGAACCACCTACACCGGTAATGGGAACTATCTTATAATCGCATTTCAATTCTAATCCGTTAGACATAGTTTCAGTCGGGGCCTTACCTATACCCCAGCTAACATTAAACGATACGAATTTTTTTCGCTGATCCATATAGTTATTTTTAGTTTCGCAGAATACAAAGGGTCCAGAATTCTTACCAACAATGATATCGCAGTTTTCACTCAGATAAGAAATTTCTAATAGATCACAATTATTGAATTCTCTATCTTCCCAAGGAGCTCTTTTTTCCTGTATATCAGTATCCATGATAATATCATCAGTAAAGAAGATATTTTCTGTAGTTGTAGTAAATTTGTCTGTACAAATGAAACAGAAATTCGGATACTTGCTAGCAAGATCCTCAACAAAATCTTGCATATTAGAATTAAAAGATTGTCCGGATTTGGGCACACCATTACACAAAAGCATACGCTTTCTATCTTTTGTGAACTCTAAAAATTCATCTACACTTTTAACATTAAATCTAGAAAAATCTATAGTAGGCAAATAGAATTCTTTTTCGTCGTATAACTTTAAACTTGTCTGAAAATATGAATTAATCATCTCGAAGATTTTTTGCCACTGATGCCAGAGAGAATTCATATTAATTCCGCCGTGTTCGCAGAATATATCCCAATGACAACCGATCCAAGTATTCACATACAATACACCTTCATCTTGATAGAAAGGAGTCTTTGCATCAAGATGAGAGGGGTCTCCCACTTTAGGAATATCGAGATCTCTAGTTAATTTAGAATGATTAAAGTGCAAATATTCAAATTTAAAATCTTTAACCTCTCTCATAATCTGTCTAACAAATTCTTTATGAGTATGAAGATCACCTCGATGATAATGATTAAAAAATACGATCTTATTAGGCATTGTCTATTCCCTTATATAGTTTCACCGAATCTTCTCTCAAAGATTTGTTATTCGCAATAGCATCATCTACTAAAAGATTAACTGCTTGAACGAACCTTGGTCTTTTTACTTTAAAACAGATATCGCATTTCTTTTTAAGTTCTGCGATCTCTTCATCTGTTTTTGCTTCTTGTATAGCATCTTCTAACATCCACATCCTAATATGGATAATAGCAAGCTTTTCTACAATCTCACCAAGATTATCTGTTGTAATATATTCTGTGTCAGGCATCTCACCTTTAGATAAGACGCGTTCTACAGTTTCTTTAATGACTTTATCAAACGTTTCGCCGATGCTCGACATATATTTCCTCCACCACTTGTTCTAAAAAATTCATATCATTATCAGTAATAAAATGATTATTACCTATATAAACACCTTGATCATGTACGAGATCAACAGTATAGGGAGCCTTACCTTCTAAAGAATATTTTTTTAAGAAAGGTTGGCGCAAAAGATTTCCGCTAACTACTGGCCGATATTCTATACCATTTTTAGCAAAAGTCTCTTTCATCTTTATCATAATCTCTGGACTTTTGCAGATAAAGGGAAAACAGAAACTACTGTTAGTATCATCATATTCAATATTATAAAATAAGTCTTTATACTTTGCTATAATCTCAGTAAACTTTTTATAATTTCTTTTCCTAATAGCAATCATACTATCTAATCTCTTTAACTGAGAAGAACCTAGTACAGCACATATCTCATGATTTCTAAAATTATATCCAGTAGTCATAAAAAGGAACTGTTTATCTATATGAGGATTTTGTTCGGCATGCATATTAAATATTACAGATTCTCTCGCAAATCCATGGCTACGTTTCATTTTCATGATATCATAAAGTTCTACATTGTCTGTAGAAATCATCCCACCCTCAATCGTAGACATATGATGCCCAAAGTAAAAACTAAAGGTTGCACCAATTGATCTAGATCCCCTTTTAATTCCTGCAGGGCTAGTGCATCCATGAGATTCACATATATCATCTATAACAATTGCCGAGGGAAACAAACGCATAAGTTTTTCGTTATCTCCGGAAAATCCCAATAGATGAGTAACGAATATCATCTTAATGTCATGCTCTTTAGAAATCTGCTCGGCTTTATCTAAATCAAAACTAAAGTTTTGCATATTGATATCGCAAAATACTGGGGTCAATCCGCACTGGATGATCGGAGCGATATTAGTTACCCAGGTGCACGCAGGAACAAGTACTTTATCTCCATCTTTTAAAGAATAATACTCTTTTACTGCATCTACAAGTAATAGATTTGCTGTACTACCTGAAGAAACATATAACGAGTATTTAGAACCTAACCATTGATTCCATTCAGATTCAAATTTCTTTACCTTCTCCCCGTTCGTAAATTTCTTGGTCGTAAGTGTAAAGTAAGCCATCTTTAGACGATCCATAAAAGTGATCGTTTCTCCCATCAAGGGCCATCTTAGTTTGTTTTGTTTTTGAGATACCATTCTATAGTTCCTTTTAGGCCTTCATCAAACGAAATCTTAGGTCTCCAACCCATATTAAATAGGCGAGTGTTATCCATCTTTCTTCTCGGAGTACCGTTGGGCTTTTCAGTATTCCAGAAAATATTTCCTTCGTAGCCGATCTCTTTCTTAATTATCTCAGAAAGATCTTTGATTGTTATCTCAGTATCAGATCCAACATTAATAAACTCTTTCTCATCATAATTTTCCATAAGGAATAGACAAGCATCTGCTAAATCGTCGCAATGTAAAAATTCTCTAGTCGGTGTACCATCGCCCCAAGTTTCAATCTGAGGTAAATTGTTTTTCTTAGCATTATAAAACTTATGAATCATGCCCGGTATAACATGACATTTTTCGGGATCGAAATTATCGTTGGGACCATATAGATTCGCAGGCATCAAGCTTATCGCATTAAAATTAAACTGTTTACGATAATATTCGCACATACGAAGACCGGTAATCTTCGCTAAAGCATATCCTTCGTTAGTAGGTTCTAATGGTGCAGTTAAAAGATATTCTTCCTTAATAGGTTGCGGGGTAACCTTAGGATAAATGCAAGCAGAACCTAGGAACAATAATTTTTTAACACCAGATCGATATGCAGAATCAATAACATTTGTTTGAATCATTAAGTTATCATAGATAAAATCTGCAGGGAAGTTTGCGTTATAATTTATTCCGCCCACTTTTGCTGCAGCAAGAAACACATACTCAGGTTTATATACATTGAAAAAATCTCGAACTGCTTCTTGATTTCTTAAATCTACTTCTTGCCTTGTTCTTAAGATAAGATTTGTATATCCTTCTGCTTGTAATTTTCTTACAATAGCAGATCCTACCAATCCTTTATGCCCTGCGACAAATATTCTACTATTTTTTTCCATCGTTATTCCTTATACTTAAAAATGTAATCATGCGGTGTAGGATTTTCTACAACATCATAACAATCTTTTAAAAGTTCTTTAATTTTATCAATCTCATTCGTTTTTTCATGAGATTCTACTAGGATAATTTTAGGTTTATACTTTTTAAAATCAAATCCTCGTAATACATTATATTCATATCCCTCAACATCTAAAGAAAGGAAATCTATCTTTTCAACCTGGCATTCTGCAAGTATCG
>OGWH01000026.1_pt1 | contig 19681 bp, 27 predicted proteins | sample 1575971 | NCBI WGS metagenome assembly OGWH01 (sample SAMN07581554, study PRJEB24739) | freshwater metagenome
GTTTCCAGTCACGATAGGAAGGTGTTTGGTGTCTTGGTCGTGGTGGCAAAGGTCTTACAGGTTGTATTATAATGGGTGGTGTGTAAGTATATCTCCATCCATAAGTTCCCCACCTATATGAATAGTTATATGGAATTGTGGGGGTATAATAGTAATAATCCCAATAGTAATTATGAGGGGAAGGTGTAGGGGTTAATGTTGGTGTGTAACTAAAAGGAGCACACGAACACAAAAATAATAGTATAATTAATCTAAACATTGTGGTTTATTTGTTATACATATTACGAAAATACGACAGATAATATTTTATTTGCGCGTTCCTCAATTGAGCCTGATATGTCGATTATGTTTTTAGCTCTATGGCCTTGAATCATAAGTATTTCTTTGATAGTATTATTAATTTGTTCTCTATAATCTTTATCAGTTTCCCTTATTCCGTTATCTTCAATAGCAACCCCATCGGGACTAACATAAAAGATATAATCGTATTCTTCAATTAAAAATTTAGCAGCATTTTCAAATGCTTCTTTCTCGTATATTGTCATAGATGTAGAACATTGACTAAAAGCCATAACATCAATTACTGTTCTGTCTGTGATTATATTTTCGCATAATAGTTCTGCGGAACGTTCTGCTAGAAATATTAATTGCCCTTTGAATGTTGAATCTGTGTTTAAGGGGATACCTAAACTATTTAAATATTTTGAACGTTCTGTTCTAAATTCATAACCTTTAAATAATTCGTGTTGTTTTAATGCGTTGACAAGTGTGGTTTTGCCAACAGATTGAGTTCCACATATACCTATGCGCATATTTTATTTTTTAATATTGTTTTATTTGAGCGAATGTAAAAAAGAAAGCTTGGTTTCCCAAGCTTAACTTTAAAATATTTTTGTTTGTTTATCTTGAATGTCGACGTTTTATTTTGCTTAGGTAATTACTTAATAAATCCCCACTAGTTATAACCACCGTCAACTAAGTGTATTAAATCAGATACTTTGTAATTTGCTTCTTTACCATTAATTTTTTTAACAGTTATATTATCGCCCTCAATATTAGTTATTTTACCTAATTGTCCTTTAATGTCACCCTCATTTCTATAACTCATTTTAGGTAAAACATTTAAACCTACTCTTAAATCAGCCATTTGTTCTTTTGCTGGTATACCTCTGTTAATAAAATTACTCCAAGGACCTGTTAATTTTAAAATTTGGGATAGATGAAAAAATGGTATTTTTGTTTCATTCGATACTTCTTGTATTTCTTCTCTAATTAGTTGTCTTAATTGTGATACTTTCATGTTTTAAAATTTAAATGTTTTTGTTTGTTATACATATGCAAAAAAAATAAAAATTACGATCTGGACCCTTTTCCTGCGCTGCTTTTAAACCAAGGTAATCCTTCTTTATTTCTACAGGCTTCTTTCCATTCTTTTTCGGTTTTTCTAATACCATAAAGATAATATTCTCTTTTTCGCATATTACCTTCGGGTATTAGTGCGGGGCCGTCCCATCTATGTAATTTGTTATCCCATATATAAGCTGTTGTCCCGTCCGATTTAGTAAGTTTTTTGGTTGGTTCCCATTTTTCCATGTTGTTGTTTTTTAACATAAATATAAAAAAGAAAGTTTAAAAAACCAAGTTTTGTACACTATACACCCCTTGTCCCGCACTTACAGCTATTCCTCTAGAGGATAAACTATCTCCAACAAAATGAATATTGGGGTAATCTATTAAAGATAAATCATTATAATTAACAAGAACTTCTTCACTTAAAAATTTTACTTCAGGAATGTATAATGAATAATCATTTCCAAAATTAAATACTTTATTTAAATCCTCAATATAATTAATAATATAATCAGCGTATTCACCATAAACTTCTTTAAACAAATTTAAATTACCTACACTAACTACATTCATTTCTTTTCCTTCAGCGGTTAATGAAGGTTTACGGGTAAAATTAGGAGAATAATGGATACCTTTACCATCAATTTGACATTTTGATACTATGTCTTTTTGAAACTGGAACGGGTTATCTATTCCTTTTATTTCCATAATGATACCAAAATTAGTCATGTTGTTGATCATGTCTTTTTGTTTATATGAATGCCCGTTGTATGACCTCATATTATAAGTAACTTCTTCAGCAACATATGCCGCAAAATTGTTACTACAGAATGATCTACTAGATACTTTATCGTTATGGCGTTTGTATAATTTAAAATCATATGCTATATCTACAATAGATTGCATATATTTTTGGGGTAATTCCATACGAACCCCAAGTTGAACTGACTTTGGTTCTTTTTTAAGATTATATTTGTTAATTAATTTTTGAGTTAAATCAATACCTGATTTACCTGTTCCATAAATAAGTTTATCAAATTTAATATAGTCCTGATTTGTAATTACTTGTTGATTAATAAAATCAATATCTTCAACTTCTTTTTCCCATATGAAATTAACATCTTTTTCAATTAACCAATCATACCATCTTTTACCCATATCGTGTAAATAATTGGTACCAATATGATATGCTGGGGCCATTCTTAGGTTAAAATAAGGTTTAATAAATTCTGGTTCTTCAGTAGGTTGAGAAAACATTATTTTTGAAGGATCAGGATGAAATTCTAAAATATATTGCCAAGCTTCATCTAATACTTGATCTGCTTTTTCTTCACCCATATATTTAGCTAACTGTCCTCCTACTGCATTGTGGAGGTAAGACCACTTGCCGTCTGAGAAAAGTCCGGCTCCAAAGCCTCCTTTCATTACTTCATCTGGTTGTCTTTTATGTGGGTCTTTTCCTGCATCTATTACAATAATTAAGTTCCCTGGGTGGTTGTTTTTTATAAGTTTGGTTATAGCAAACATTCCTGCCACACCCGCTCCAACTATACATATTTTTTTATTTGTCATATTTCTTTATTTACTGAATAATGATTATTTCCTGATTTATATATTCTATTTTGGCGTTCTTTTTTTATTCTAGAAGCCATTATGTTAACAGCTACTTCTTTTCTATTTTCTTTTAACCAAGTTTTTAGGTCCTTTAATGATTTAAAGATATTAATTCTCCATCAGAATAAATTTTAATATGTTAATATACGAAAAAAAGCTGTGATCTCAAAATTGAGGCCACAGCTCTCTAAAAAAATTTTTGTTAAAGCGGCCGGCTATGAATCGACCTGTATTTTATATATCTTTAATTTAAGTGTTCCTGTTCCTTTTATAACACGGTGCCATTCGTGTTTGGGTATACGTATGGTGTGATTTAGGGAAGATGGTAATTGATTATCAAGTTGTATTTGCCAATCTGTTTCTTCAATAGATTCTATTAATCGATTCTCCAAATCCCGATGCCAAAGTAATTCAATAGGGTCTATATTTTCGCTAAATTCGCGGATAATATAGCTGTCTGTAGCTTCTATGTCTGTGTACGGTTTCATTTTTCTTTAGGTAAAAACCAATTTGAACACCATTTTGAAGGATCTTTTATTTGATTACCTTTATTATCTACCAATTCAGCCGTTCCCATATATTCTTGATAATATGAATTTGAGCACATATGTTTTTCATTTTTTATATAATAAAATTTACAAACGTGACAACCAAACCCAACAGGTGAATACATGTATGGGGGGGATTGTTCTGATTGGTCTGTTTCATTTAGTATGTTAATTAGTTTTATCATTTTAGAGAATTTATAAGAGTTACATCTATGTCTGAGTATTCTTCTAGGCGTTTTTCTACAGCATCCAGATTTTTTTGGGAATCGTCTATAAATTTAATATCATTGTATCCCTTCTGAACTTGGTTTTCAATCCAGTCTGCTTTAATTTCCGGGTCAGAGCTGCCTACTCCCACTACGTATGCATTAATGTTATATTTATCTCTTAAGTGTTTCATTATAGGAAATGCTATTTTTCTGGCGGTTAATATAGTGGTTTTGATTGATGGGTTTTCTAGTGATTTTTTTATTTGATCAATATTTTTATTTATAGGGGTTGATTGTTTTATAATAGCATTAAATTTGGAAAAATCATATTTTTCACCTGGTTGTAGTTGGTGTGTTGCAAACTCATGGCTATTAATTTCTTTTTTGTTTCCCTCTTTATCAATAACAATTACAGGTATGTCGGTTTTAACTAAAGTATCATCAAAATCATAGACATGAAGGGTTTTTTTTCTTTTAAGTTCTGTAACTTTATCTATAGAATAAATTTCATATAATATGTCAAGTAATTTTATCATTTTTCTCTTATTAATAGTTCGCCTAATACTTCTAAACGCCCAACTTCGCGTTGAAATTCGGATTGGGTCATGTTTAATGAGATTTTTTTATATGTTTGTTCAAATTCTTTTTTAGCGGCTTCTTTGTCAAATTTGCCGTTTATGGCTTTTTTGTAATAAGAAGGTTTTATATTAAAGTGGGTGTATGTTAGTAATGCGTCTCCACCTTTTTTCTTAGCGTTGGCTATAATTTTTTCGGCACCCGCTAAACGGTTTTTAGCAAATGTTTCAAAGCTTTCTTTAGCTTCGGTTAGTAGATTGAGTAGTTTAATCATTTTGTTTTACCCCATTTAGTCCCTTTACCTTTATCTTTACACCCTGCTGCGGTTGGACGACATGAAGGGTATTTAGCTCGTTCTTCGCCTTTTTGTCTTCCACAAGGTTTGTATCCTGTTATTTTTCCGTCTTTGCGGATAGGTGAATTACAGTCAACCCACCCGCCTGTTTTGCCTGGTGCTCCTTTGCGTTTGAACCAAGTGCGGAGGGTTTCTTTTTTTTTTTCAGTTAACGAAATATTTTCTGTTATTGTTGGAGGTGAAATAAATTGCGCTCCTATGATATCAGGTAATTTTTTTATGTTTGATAAAATTTCATCAAAAGAAGATTTACTAAAAGGATTAAATGGGGATGGATCTACTTTAATATCTAATTTTAATACACGTTTACCTAAGGCATTGTCTTCTTCTGAGGAAAGAACATCAATTGTAGTTATACCTGGTATAGCTCGCATGTCTGAGAGAATATCGGACATGTTGCGGTTTCCTATTTTAAATACTGCTCGACATATGATTTCATATATGTTTGGGTTGTAAGATTCGGTTTGTTGTTCTTCTTCTTTTAGGATTGCTAAATCATCATAATTTTCATCTAAAATTAGGATTTTAGTTTTTTGTTGTCCTTCTTCGTTAGCTATTGCTTTATGGTTATTATCTATGTAAATAAAGGGGTTAGTATACAATACATATTTGCCTAAATCCATAACCATCTGAAAATGATTTATGGGGGATTTAGATTGGTTTTTAAATTCTATTTCTTCAACCCCTCCAAATAAATCTTTTGATATTTGGTATAATAGGTCGCGAGCAACCATTTCATTTATTTCTGATAAATCATTATTGTAGTCGATTTTCCATGTAGGGATCTCCTTTTTTATTTCTTGATTGAATTTCTCATATGGAATTTTATATGTTTTTATTTTATCTAAGATTTGTTGGTGTGGAGTTTGTTCTTCTTTTAATCCTTTCCATATTTTACCTTTGCGGCATCTAACTACAGCACCGGATTTGTATGCTGATGGTTTGTTGAATTTACGGTCAGCAATACGCAAACATCTGTCGCGTTTGGATTTTTTCTCTTGAATTATTTGCCTAAGTATGTCAGTGAGTTTCATATTGTGTTTATACATATCGGGCAATATATTGTTTATTACATATTGTTTTGGCTTTACCAATTAATTGACATCTTATGGTTTCATGGTGGATATTTAAATCTAAGGCTAAGTCATAATAACTATTGTACTGTTGAATAAATTCTCCATTTATGTTGTATAAAGCTACAGATTTTCCTTTACCTTTGTTTGGACTAATTCTACCTTTATGGGCCTCAGATACTTTAGGTTTAGGACCATCAGATTTACCTTTTTTAGAGGTTGTTGATCCTTTTTTTGCTTTAGATATATTTTCACATCTTTCTTTTGAAAATTTTTTTCCAGTTAACTTTTCACTAACTGTTTTTTTAGTTTCTTCTTTATGAAGATTATTTCCTCTAGCATCATTAGTTAGATTATAATATAAAGGATTATTAGCAGCATTTATTTTCTTTAAAAAGTAAGTTTCTATATCACGAGCATTTCCTTTACCTTCCCATAATATATCTCTTTGAAAATTTTCTTTTCCATATTTTTTCAAAGCATCTTTTATTACTTTCCCACTACCATAATAGTTTTCATCTATTTGAGATTTTCTAGAAGAACCAACATATTTTCTTCCATTTATTTTATTAGTTATAAGATAAACATAAGCCATATTCTATTATAAATATTGGAAAGGCCGTTTCCCTACCAAAAGCCGGTGAAATTTGATTTTAGTCCTAAAAGTTTGGCGTAAGAGGGGAGGCGACAACTCCAATATGAAGCCTTTGTGCGATCTTTTTTATTAGCACAATCGTGTCTTTTGGCAAATGCTCTTCTAGCTTTAGGGTTATTAATTTTTGCTTTTAAACCACCACTACCAAATCTAACTGTTTTAATTTTTTTAGTTTTAGGGTCTCTAACATATACTTTATAAGCTTTCCCCCCTGATGAATCGCGTTTTGGTTTTCCAATTGGGGGTGTTTTCTTTTTTTTATCTGCTTCTTCTAATTCAATTTCTTCCATTATAAAATCTAATGGAACTTTTTTACCTTCTTTATTTAGAACTTTTAAATTGGATTCATGGTATGATTTATTTCCTTCTTTTGTTTTAACAATAATAAAAGAACCTTTAATATCTACTACTTCACCCGACAATCCACCATATTCTTTAGATGCTTTAACCTTATCTCCTATTTCTATTTCAGTTATATAACCAAATTCACCCAATTGAGTTTCAGTTAATATTTCTAAATCATCTTGGTTTTTGATATCTATGATCCCGCGAGAATATAATGCTCTTGCTTCAGCCCACAAATCAAAATAATTTTTAGAACCGGCGCGGTAAACATGCTCAGTAAGCGGTTTATTATTGTCTATATGGTATTTTAACCCTTCAGACAATATAGCGCGCGGTGCGAGAGATTCGTTGAGTATAGGTGCTAATAATGCTGGTTTATCGTCACAAGTGTTACAACCGCAAGAACATGATTTTTTCTTTAAGTGGTATCCTTGGATAGATTCTCTAATATATTTTTGTAGTATTTTCATATTCATAAATATTATTTAATTTGTCTAACAGCTAAACCTATTTTATCGCTATCATGCCCGGGGCTGTTTTTGGTATGAAATGATACATTAAATTTTCCGGGAGGTATTTCACTATAGCCTTGTTCTAAAGAAAAAGGATCTAACTCATATTTAACATAATTTGTATTTGTATATTCATTAAATATTTCATTAAGATTAAATTTTTGATTTAATTCTTTTATTATTTCTTTCTCTAAAGTTATTCTTTCTTTTCTACCTTCATAATCTAAATTAGGAAATTCAGGGTGAGAGTCATAAAATTCTTCTAAACGCTTTTTAAGATCAGATGAACCAAATTCTTCAATTAATTTTAAACTACCTTTAGTTACTGTATTATCTTTAACTATATCGATTATGCGTTGTAAATCTTCTGGAGGAGTGCCTTTTTTGGCTTCTATTTGTTTTTTCAAATCTGATAGTTTGACTATATTGCCTAGCCCTTTAGATGTTTTAGCGTTGACTTCTATTTTTTCCTTTCCAATAGTTAAAATATAATCGACCCCAGGATAATTACTTGTTGATGGGAATGATACATAGCTGGCTCCTTTATCTTTGCCATATATTAAAGCACCCAATGTTTCACCTAAATTTTTGAGTAATTCATTATAAAATCTATTATTAGAAAATACTTGGTTAATTATCTCTTGAGAAGGTTTATTTTCATTGGTAATTAAATAAAGTAAAACTTGATATTCTTCATCATTTAATTTTTTATTTTTTTGAATACCTGCTATTAATTCATCACGTAAAGTGTCCAAACTAATTTCCTTATCCAAAGTAATACCTAATTGTTGTGGTTTTAATTCATAGTATTCTCCGCTGGTTCTATCAGGTTTAAATGTAATAACTACATTTCCTTTTTTAAATTTGCCTTGTCTTGGATGTCTTCTAAGACCATAATTTCCATTATTTTCTAGTTTATCGATTAATTGAGAACGAAAATCATCGTATATCACAATATTATTAGAAGAAGCCGGCTGGATTTGGTTTTGGGATATATTTAAGATTTTTATTAATTCTTCGGCGACATTTTTAGCTTCATTAGTTAAAATATCATATGATAACTTTTTCAATTCAGTTAATTCTGTTTCAAGTCCTATTTCTTTTAATAAATCTTCTAATAACAAAATATCCTGATCATTATTTATGTCAGGATATCCTTTAGGGAATCTATAGCTATACCTTTGAAAAAATTTATCTAATGGATCCATAATTAAGCGGCAGGTTCGGGTATTTCTTCTTCAGCGGGTGCTTCTTCAGCAGGTGCTTCTTCAGCCGGTAGTTCTTGACCTACTTCAGCTTCTGGTTCTTCCTTAATAGGCTTAGCAGAAGCATAATATAGTAATCTAGAAATAGCTTCGGCTGCTGCTTCTTCTTCATTTAAATTTAATAAATAATATTTTTTACCTTCTACTTGTGCTATCCAACTTCTTTCAGTAAAAATTAAATAAAACATTTCATCATTTTGTAAAATGATTCTAAAAGTTGTTGGGCGAGGAGCAACCCATTCAATATCTGAGATGAATATTTCGTATTGAGGAGTAAGTAGGTCTTTTATGACATCTCTTAAGTTGGGGAATTTGGCAAGTAAAGGGAATTTTGTTGAGTCAAGAGAAATAAAATTAGGCATATCCAAATCCAATTTTTTTTCAGTTTTGGATTGGTATACTTTTTTTACAAGAGTGCGAATCTTATCTTTTAGTTCTTCTTGAGTCATTTTTTAGTCTATTGATTGCTCTTTCAGTTAAGTTTTCTTCTAAATCTTTTTTAACAGCACCTACAATCTCATCGTAATCGTCCATTTGTAATATACCTCTTTCTTTACCTAATAAATTTGCTTTTTCAGTAACATCGTGTAAATCCATGTCTTGAGAAGCATCTTCTCTTGAATATTCTAACATACGAAGAAATAAAGGAATGTCCATTGTAATTGTATCTACTTTATCTTCTTTTTCAATTTCACCTAAAGGTTTAGAAAAAAATTCTTGTATTTTAGCTAAGTCTTTCATTTTTCTTTGGATAATTTAGCAGCTACTGCCATTTGACGTTTTTTTTCTTTGGTCTTTCCTTTGAATTGAGGAGCATCACTTTTAGCAAAATCCTTAATATATGTTTTCATTGGAGTTTTTGCTGTGAGTTTTTCTAATACTTTAGCTTTAATTTCTGATAAAGAATCTAATTGGCTTTTCATAGCAGAAAATTCGGTATCTTTTTTAGTCGCTACTGGTTCCATTCTTTTAATAAATTCTTCTGCTTTTTCAAGTTCACCATTATTAATCATCCTTCTAACTTTTTGATAAAAAGCAGGTTGAACATTGTTTTTAATTTTGTATAATCTTGATGCTAACCTTTCGTCTTCACCAATTTCGCCTTCCATCATTGGTTCATCTTCATAATATTCTTCACCGGTTAATGCGTCTATAGCAGCATCAACTTCGGGTTCTTTTAATTCAAACTCAAGGTAATGTTTAGCGCTGCTTATCATACTGGAGGCATTGGTAATCTTGGATTGCCACCAAGCAGGGAAATCAACTTCATTTGGGCCTTCAAATTGGTCTACCATTTGATATAATTCCATAGCGTATTTGCCTATTTTGTATAGTTCGGCTTTAACCATATGTGGTTCGTCGTCTTCATGGCCTAAATCTAGGTCTTCACCTAATTTAACCCCTCTGCCCTTTAAATCAGGAAATTTTTTTCTTTTTTCAGTAATAGAACCCATATATTCGTCAAAAATAGACTTAGCATCTCTAATATACCCTAATTTTTTTAATTCTTTTAATATATTTTCTAATTCATTTAGCAAACTAGATACTACTTTTAAGTCTTGTTCTGTTTCATAACGCTCGACACCTACTTCAGGATCCATTTCCTTTATTAAAGCTTTTCTTACAGCTTCTTTAATTTTATTTTTCATATTAGTTTCTGTTATTTTTTTAGCAATTTTAATAGCGCGACCATGAATTATTTTTTCGGCGTCTTTACCATATTTTTTAATTAGTTTACGCCTGTTGCCCATCATCCCTTTGACAATTTCATTTTTTTTATCAAATTCGGCTTTGGTAAGTTGGCGTTCTGTAGGCATGATTTACTTAATTAAACCTGCTAATCTTTTCATACGATATAATGTGATATCTTTATCATGAATGCCTTCTTTCACATCTTGATTCTGCTGGCGGGTAAGGTATGTAATAGTATTTTCTATTTGTCTTGTAAGTTTACCATCGTTCATGTCTTTTTCAGCAGTAGTTGCTAAAAATCTTAGTAAATCTAAATATCCGTCAACAGAAGAAGTGAATTTTTTTAATTTTTCTAAAAAAGCAGGATCTTGAATTCCATATTCATTAGAATTTGAATTATCTGATGAAGTATCAGCGGTAGGCTCTTCAGTTGAGGGTTCTTCATCTGGTGTTATTTCTATATCTTCTTCTTCTTCCTTTTCATACAAGAAATCATATTCTGAAAGATTTTCATTGGTATCTAATTCCTGAATAATATTTTGACGAATTATTTTTTTAAGTTCTGAGATTTTCATTGGGTTTTGTTTAAAATGTTGTTTATAAATATATAAAAATTTGAATAGATTATCTTTTTAGTGATTGGAGATATTTAAGTGCTTCCTCTTTGTGCTCTAAAAGTTTTGATTTAGCAGAACCTGTCCATTTTTCTATATCACCGGCTTCGGTGACATATGTTTCATTAGTATTTATTAATTCATCAACCCATACTTCAAAATCTTTAATCATGTGATCAACATTATCATTTATATGTTGCTTATTTTGTTCTTCCCATAAACCTTGACGCTTTAATTTATCTTCATATTTTAGTTGACAATCAAAGCAATGATTGAATTGAATATAAAATAATTTATCATATTTATGCTTCATTAAATTTTTACAAGAAGGGCAAAATAAAGGTAATATTACTTTTTCTTTTGCTTTATCTAATTTAGTAATATTTTGTTTAAGACCATTTTTAATTGTCCATTTGCGGCCATCTTCTTCCCATACATCTCCTTCATTATGAAATTCTTGTGGTTTTGTATAACCGATTCCTTGTGTTGTTTTGTTTCCGTATTTGTGAGTTACAAGATTGCGGAGACGTTGAACATCACGCTCTTTGAATTGCTTCTTTAACATATTGTCTTATTATTTCTTTAATATTTTCTTTTTTAGAGAGAGAAAATTTAATTTTTGCGTTATCTAATACAGTTTGAATTACTTTTTTAGTTTCTTCCTTTCCAGGGTTACTGGCTTGAGGAAATATAATAGAGTTACCTTCAACTTTATATTTAAGAAGTGAGGGCTTATCTAAGATAGATTTAATATAGTCGATTTCTGCTTGTTTTGTTTTTATAGGAAATGGTTTTCCTCTTTCTTTCTCTAAGGTTTTACGTTTAAAACCGGGAGGACCAAAATGCTTTTCAACAGCAGTATCTATTTCTTTTTTATTTCTCATACGAGAAACATATATACCATAATTATCTATATCTTCAAAAGCAGCTATTGCGTCTTTTACATTACCCTCTGGAGTAACAACTAAATCTGAAGCAAATGCTACTCTTTTATTTTTATCATCTGAGGGTGTTTCTTCGTTTTCTCTATAAAGTTTCATATTTTTATATATTTTTTAAGTTCCTTAATTGTTTCAGGGGTTGAAGTGTGTAGGATGCCTATTCCTCCTTTAGCATTCCATTGTTCTATATTTGTATCTTTATCATCTATTAATATCGAATTAGAATTAGAATATTTTTGCTTTTCTTCAGCAGGGACTAAATAAATTTCTTTTACATTGGTAAGATTATTACTAATCCATTCTTTTTTTCCCTCTTTAGAAGAGGAATCAGAAGAAGGAGCTGAGAGAATATTAGGATTATATTGTTTAATAGAATTCCATAGTTGTTGGCCATCTTTCATCCAAGGTATATTAGACCAAAATTTAGCCCCTTCACTATTGATTAATTTCCAAAATGCTTTTTTCCCAAATTCTTTTTCATATTCTTCTGGGGATATATTATTGGATATGGTTTGGAATTGTCTATCAAAGTCACATAATACCCCATCCATATCACAATATATTTCATACCCCCCTGTCTCTCTATTCTCTTTCCTCATCTCTCTATTATTTTCTTTAACCCCGTATTTAGAATGTACGAATAGATTTTCAGATTGCCCAGCGTATTGTTTAGATTCCTCTCCGCTAAAGACGCAGATGGATATGCCAAGGTATTTATCAATATCACTGGCTAATATCTAATATAACAAAAAAAGAAACGGAGAAATAAAATGCCTATTAAAGAACTAACGACTGAACTTCGAGAGCTTTTTGCTAAAGCGGGTTCAAGTGATCGTTTAACACACGAAAAGTATGCTGAAGAGTTTGCAAAAGCTATTCAAGATAACTTACGTGGAGAGGGTGTCGCTAAAGCACTCGAAATGCCTTTACGTCAAGGTCGTCTTCCTGGTCCTATTGTGGAAGGAATTTTCCAACAGATTCCTCTTGTTGGTACTTCTTCATTAGAAATGCCATTACACTTCATTACTCCTGGTACTGAAAGTGAATTCGTTGCATATACTGTGCCAAATCAAGGTCGGATTCCTGCTCCAACCTATGAAGGCGATTATGTAATGATTCCTACCTATCGAGTAGCTGCTGGTGCTGCTACTACTTTGAAGTATGTTCGCGATGCGAATTATATGGTTATCAATGACCTTGAAAAGGCTTTATATAGTTCATTCGTAAAGAAAATGAACGACGACTGCTTCCATGTAATATTAGCTGCTGGTGCAGATCGTAACGTAGTTGTTTATGATACTGCTGCTTCTAACGGACAGTTTACCAAACGATCTTTGTCTTTAGGTAAATTGGTTATGCGTAGAAATGGTGGTGGAAACACTGGTACTGTTGGACGTAATCGTTTAACTGACGTATATCTATCGCCAGAGGCGACGGAAGATATTCGTAATTGGGGTGTTGATCAACTTGACGAAGTTTCTCGTCGGGAAATTTACACCGCTGATGATAACTCTGGTGCTGTAACTCGTATCTATGGTGTTAATCTCCATGAAATTGATGAACTTGGCGATGGTCAAGAATATCAATTGTATTATGAAGATACACTCAGCGGCACTATGCCTTCTGGTGACGTTGAAATCGCAGTTGGTTTAGACTTGACTGCTGGTAACAACCACTTCGTTATGCCCCTAAAAGAGCCAGTCCAAATTTTCAACGATCCTACTGCTCACCGCTCTGGATTATTTGAACTATACGGACATGCTGAATACGGTGTTGCTAACTTAGATAACCGTTCTGTGATCTTGTTATCTATGTAATCTACTGTCTAATATAGACTTACGAATAGGCCAGCATAATAGCTGGCCTTTTTTGTTGACGGTGTATATCTAGATAGAGCTTTTATAAGGAAAAGGAAACAAATATGCCAATTACCTCCTCTGATCTAGTCTGGTATGGTTCTTTAAATATGCCAGAAGACAATTCTTCTACTACAGGTGGAGATATTGATGAAACAATAAAAATCAGCTTTACAGATTTAGCCGCCACAGATAATGTTACAGTTATTAGTACGGCTTCTGATAGTATGGATATTACAATTACCGGCTTATTAGCAGACGGAACACTAGATACCGATATTATTACTCTAACTGGCACATCAAGAGCTATAGGTGCAAAACCTTTTGAGAGAATATTAAAAATAGTTTTAGAGAGTGAAGCGACTGGAACCGTTACTGTTACCAGAGACAATTCAACTATATATACAGTTATAGCTACGCTAGAACCTGGAATTTTAGAAGTCCGGTCTTTATTTTATAATGCCTCTGCGGAAGCAAACGGCGGAAGTTCGCGGGACTATTACGAAAAAGTGTTTGTTAAAAACGAACACGGTAGCTTAACTTTAAATTCAGCTAAAATTGTAGAGTTTTCAGACCCAGGTGCATCTATCACGTTTGATTTAGAAGATGCTAAAAATTCTGATAATAGTACAGCTTCTCGATTAAATACTGCTCCAAGTAGCATGTTATCAAGTTTTTCAAATAGTGATAAGACTGTACCTGGGGGGTATTTAGCGGCAGGAAGTTACCAAGGGGTATGGTTGAAGCTAACTCTAGCAGCCGGAACAGTAGCAAGTAAAAATACTTACAGCCTGCATCTTACTGGAACTACAACATAATGAATTTCAAATTAATTAATAAAGGAACCAGATTCGGTAAACTTGTTACTACTGGAAATTCTAGGAATAATGGTAAAAATAAACGTAAATACGAAGAAGAGTGTATTTGCGATTGCGGAAATGTTAGATGGATAAATAAAGAAGATTTATTACAAAAATATAGATTATGCTGTGGTTGCAGTAAAGATGGTCATTTAAAAAGAAGAAAGATTCTTATTGGTAAACAATTTGGTGAATTAACAGTTATAGATCATATATATGAAAAATATAAACATAGTTATTGTGTATGTAGATGTACCTGTGGTAAAATGAGCAATGTAATTAGTGATAAATTAATTAGTGGAAGGACTAAATCATGTGGATGTTTACGTAATAGAATTATAAATAAGAGATGGATCGGTCAAAAATTTAAAAAGTTGACAGTATTAAAATATGACTGCGGTAGAGGTAATTCAAAAAGATTTATATGTAAATGCGATTGTGGAGAAATTACAAGTATTTTAGTTAGTTGCTTATATAGACAAGAATCATGTGGTAAATGTAAAAATTTTATTAATGGTGTACCTTGTTCGTCTTTGCAGTTTAAATTATCTGGATTAATATCATCTATATATAACACAGAATTAAACTATAAAATATTTGGGAAATATATTGACATTGCATTGGTTGATAATAATATTGCAATTGAATATGATTCTTGGGCTTATCATAGTGATACAATAAAAGAAGATCAAAAAAGAAGAGATATATTAATTAATAACGGTTGGAAAGTAATCAGTGTAAAAAGTACAAAACAATTGCCAACCAAAGAAACTTTAATCAGAACTATTGAAAAAATACTTACAGAAAATATTAATTTTATAGAAATTATAATGAATGATTGGGGAACAAAACCTATTTTTAAAAAATCTCATTCTATATCAAAAAAGGTGAAGCGTGTCTAATGAATTTTTAACTATAGTTATTCCGGCAATTAGGGTGATTACCGCTGATTTAGGTGATCCTCCAGAGTTTTCTGACGACAGAATAGAACAAGCTGTATTTGTATCTACTAGATATGTTGTTATGGAATTAAACTTTACAAATTATACTGTTACTAATGATTTAGTCACGCCAGATCCATCAAACGATGACGATTTTTTAAATTTTATTATTTTGAAAACAAGTTGTTTATTAGATCAAGGGAGATTTAGAGCCAAGGCATTATTAGAAGGCATTAGAGTAAATTGTGGACCGGCTTCATTTAGTGTAAGTGGAAATTTAAAAGGTTTCGAGACTCTATTATCAGATGGTCCATGTGCGATGTATAAAGAACTGAAAAATCAATATCGATTTGGAAAAGGACTATCAAGCCGAGCAATTATTTCAGTATTTACTGGAAATCAATTCGATGCTCGCGATTTGTATCGTACTATATATTCTGTTCGTGATAATTATCCACTGTTATAAAGGTAATAAATATGTCAATACACAAAGTAATAAATGGTAACAACAAACACTTAGGCTGTGTTACAGTCTTAACTGACGGTAAAACTAAACAAACTTTACACTCAGATATTACAGACTATGATACTACAAACCTAGAGGCTGTTTTAGAAGAACGTCTATTTTCTAATGAGTCGCCGTTAGATAAATATGCCGCTGCAAATACAGATACAGGATCGAATCCAAAATATTATGGATTTATAGCTGTAGATGGCTCTTGGTATATTATGAAAGAAAATTCTGGTGCTTTTACTTATGCTGCCGGATTATCAGATTATACAACTAACTGGACTGGTCGTTCTGGTTTAACATATGCGGTATTTAATGAGGTCTTCTAATGAGTTTTCGTCCAACTATCAAAGGTTTAGATTATTTTGAGGCTTCTGGAAGCGGCTCTTTAACAGACGGAGACAAAGGAGACATTGCAGTCAGTGGAGACGGTGCAACTTGGACTATAGATACTGGTGTTGTTACATATGCTAAAATCCAAAATGTGTCTGCTACTGATAAAATTCTAGGACGTTCTAGTTCTGGTAGTGGTCCTACAGAAGAAATAACATGTACCGCCGCTGGTAGAGCCTTATTAGATGATGCTAATGCCGCTGCACAACGTACTACACTTGGACTAGGAACTGCGGCTATTGAGTCAAGCTCCGCCTTTGCCAGTGTATCCCATAACCATGCGGCGAGCGATATTACGTCGGGCACGCTGGACACGGCTCGGCTCGGTTCGGGTACGGCGAACAACACCAAATTCCTGCGTGGTGATCAAACCTGGGCGACTCCTGGCATCGCTAATGATTCAGTAACTTATGCAATGATGCAGAATGTTTCAGCAACTTCTCGTATTTTGGGGCGTAAAACATCGGGTTCAGGTGATCCAGAAGAGTGTACCATTTCCGAAATACTTGATTTTGTTGGAAGTGCTGCTAATGGTGATATATTAAGAAGAGTAGGAGGATCATGGGTACGATTAGCTATTGGCTCTAACGATCAATTTTTAAGATCAACTGGTTCACTTCCTCAATACGCTTATATCGATCATTTGTCTGGAATTGGTAATGTTTGGGAATACGCTGAAGATACATCTACTCCTGCTAGTGGTGGTTTTAGTGCTGAAGCTAGTACGCTATTTGAAGATATTACAGAATGTTATATCCATACAACCTCAGCAAACTCACAAAACTTCTCTAGTATATTAGCAGACATTGCAGCTAATACTCATAGGTTACTAATTAGATATGAGTACACGCGAGATTGGGCATTGTGGGATATTACGGCAAAATCGGTACTGTCGGACGTATATCATTTAACACTATCTTTTGTCGCTAATGCTGGTGTTTCTGCTACATTTAGTGACTCCGATAGGTACTATATTCAATTCCTTAAAGTTGGAGATGGTAATAGTGGAGGCGGTGGCGGGCTGTCCAATCCTTTAGAAGAAGATTTAGCTACTGCTGGATATGATATTAAGTCTGCTACTCATGGTGGAAGTTCTACAGTAAATTTAAATATTTATACTGGTTCTATCTCTGGTTCTAATAATTCTGGTTATCTAACTTTCACTTCTGGATATGTGAGTGGGGATGGTAATACATCTTCTGGCTATGTGTCAATGGAATCCGGTGAAGTATTATCAGGAGCCGGAACTAGCGGTACTGTTACTATACAATCTGGAAATCAAGCTGGAACAGGGAATACTGGTAATGTAACTATTAATACTGGCGATAGTAGTAATGGGACTTCTGGTAATTTAGAGTTATCTATCGGAAATGGAAGTACAAGAGGTTATATAAACTTTGATTCAGTTTGGAAATTAACAAACGAATCTGGTGGTGAAGTTGGTAGAATAGCGGCTACTGCTACAGGTGCTTATATAAATGGTAAAGATGCGACAACTACAAATATGTCGGGTGGTATGTTGTATTTATCTGCTGGGGCTGGGGATGGATCGGGTTATCCAGGTGGAGATTTAATATTAAAAGGTGGTGCTGGTGCTAATGGTGCTGCTCCAGGTAAAGTATTACTTAAACGTACTGATGATACATTATCTATAGATGCTCAAAATAGTAAATGTTATGCTTCAGATGGAACAACAGAAACTTTTAATTGGGACGGTGCTCCAGGTGGAATGGAAGATGTACAAGTAGATAGCGAAGAAGCATCACATCCAACAACCGCTGAATTTAATACATTATTATCTAAAGTTAGAGAAATAGTAGCGGCTTTACGTCTTCGTAAATTACTAGGTGAGCCTGCTTAATATGTCCAACCCATTTTCCGGCTTTTTAACTACCGCTTATAAAAAATTATTCAGACAAGCTGTTGAGGCTATGTTGGCTGATAATGGTATGACTGTACCATGTAAGATATATTATACTGGCACAAAAGCCGAATGTGATAATTGTGTAATTAATTTAGCAACCGGCAAATCTTCTGGTGTTTATAAGACAGGCGGGCCTTTAACTTTTACAAATGGTTTGTGTCCTCGCTGTGGTGGAGATGGAGTTGTTATTACACGATTAGACGAGACTATTTATTGTTGTGTTAGTTTTAATTACAGAGAATGGACGAATTTAGGTTTTTCTGTGCAAAATCCAGACGGTATGTGTTTGACACTATCTACATTAACTACGCTGCCAAAAATAAAAAATGCAGAAGAAATTGTTATTAATACCGGCGTAGAAGGATATGTAAGACACAAGTTTGTTAGACAGGGCGAGCCGAATAATATTGGCTGTTGTTTAACCGATGATGATTCGGCCTTTATAGCTACTTTGTGGAAACGGGTTGGCTAATGAGAGTAAATTTACAGATAGATAAAAACGAATTTAAAAAGAATTTTTTTGCTGTATTAGTACCTGAATTAAATAAATATTTAGTGTGCGTTATTAGTAAAGTGCGGCCAGAAATAAGTAATATAATCAGACACGCTATATTAGATTCACCAGAGGTCCAGTCTTTATTTGGAGGTAAATTGCAGGCAGAATTAGGTGTTATAGACCCACAGAATAAGATGCTGTCTATCGTAGATATTTTAGCGAGCAATTCTAATTTAATATTTTCACCTGCAAAAGTAACAAACAACTATATTAGGGCCAATATTGAACTACATTACGTTAAATCAGATTATTCAGATATACTATCACAGCCAGAGTCATTTCAGGTAACAGCTAATGGTAGTGTATTAAATTGGTTGGAGTGGTTATTATTAAAAGGAGATGAAGTTATTGTTTTCGGTTGGGACGTTGGAATTGATCCATTAAATCTTAGTCGTACTGGACTAGGAAGAATAATGTACAAAGGCAGAGCTAGAAATTGGTCTGTTCCACCAGAATTTGCCGGTAGTCAATTTGATAACTTTATTACTCGGTCTTTAGAAAATATACAACAAAAAGTTGAGGATGCTTTCAATAGAGCAATTATATAATGCCAGCCCCTAATTTTACTACTTTTAAAGCTACTACAAATTTTAACAATGCCCTCTTTACCGAAAAGTTAGAGAAGGGGATTCAGCTTTTTTTTGATTGGGCTTTATTAAATATTGGGGCTTTTACAGATATTGTTATTCCTAATGCGGTTATTAACGGCGGCAATTTACACGTTTTAAAGGCGGCTGATACTACATATAAAATTTATGACGCACCTCGAAAAAACCTAGTTTATGAAGATGATATTAGTTTTAGTGGCAACTCTCCCATTGTACCACAAGTGTACGTGAACGACGTATTACAAACAACCGGCTATAATGTAGATTATCGTGACTGGGAAAC